>ENA-OXRE01000486-OXRE01000486.1-human-gut-metagenome-genome-assembly--contig:-NODE-486-length-10658-cov-6.38527_pt1 | contig 10658 bp, 10 predicted proteins | sample MGYA00249591_ERZ652581 | MGnify/ENA primary metagenome ERZ652581 (study PRJEB26925, sample SAMN05826965) | human gut metagenome | biome: ENVO:2100002; feature: ENVO:00000062; material: ENVO:00002003... | reverse complement strand
GAGATGCAGCGTAGTCTCGTGGGCTCGGAGATGTGTATAAGAGACAGTATCTGGAAAGCGCGGTGGAGCGCCGGAATATCACCAATGTGTTCAGCGGCTCCGGCACCATTGCCGCCGCCAACACCTACACCGTCAATGCGCTGGTGTCCGGCACCGTGCTCACCGCCGATTTTGCGGTGGGAGACACCATTGAAGAGGGAACGGTGCTCTACACCATCGACAGCTCCAACGCCGCCAACAGCGTGGAAAAGGCCCAGCTCTCGCTGGATCAGGCCCAGCGCAATTACGAGGATGCCGTGGATGCCCAATACGTCCGCAGCACCATCGGCGGCACGCTGACCTCCTACAAGGTGGCGGTGGGCGATGTGGTCACCGCCGGGCAGGAGGTGGCCACTGTGCGGGATGCCTCCACCCTGCTGCTGACGCTGGAATTCCCGGCAGCAGATGCGGCGAACTTTACCGTGGGGCAGGCCGCACAGGTCACGCTGGACGGCACCTTTGAGGCCGTCTCCGGCACCGTGCGCTCCGTCTCCGGTGCGGATGCCCTGAGCAGCGGGAACCTGCTGGTGCGCACCGTGACCATTGCGGTGAACAACACCGGCAGCCTGACCACCGCACAGGCCGCAACGGCCAGCGTCAACGGGGTCAGCGCACTGGCATCGGCAAAATTCAGCTACCAGAACGAGCAGACCATCACCGCCTCCACCGGCGGCACCGTGACCGCCCTCTGCGTGAAAGAGGGCTCCTCTGTCAGCGCCGATACCGCGCTGGTCAGGATCTCCGGCAAGGAGCTGACCAAGCAGGTGCAGAACGCCTCCGATAACCTGCGCAGTGCCCAGATGTCCATGGAGGACACCGAGGATCAGCTGAACAACTATACCATCACCTCACCCATCAGCGGCACGGTCATCTCCAAGGAGGTCAAGGCGGGCGACACCGTGAGCAATACCGCGGGCAGCACCAGCCTGTGCACCATCTACGACCTGAGCTATCTGCAGATGACGGTGAATGTGGACGAACTGGAGATCCTCTCCATCAAGGAGGGGCAGAGCGTGACCATCACCGCAGATGCCATCTCTGACCGCACCTTTACCGGCGTGGTCACCAGCGTATCCAAGGCGGGCACCACGGCAGGCGGCACCACCACCTATCCCATCACCATCCGCATCGACGATACCGGCGACCTGCTGCCCGGCATGAACGCCACCGCCGAGATCACGACGGCCAGCGCCGAGAACGCGCTTTCCATCCCAAATGCCGCTGTGGTGCGGGGCAATTATGTGCTGGTGACCAGGGATTCCCCCAGCGCTGCCAACGCCGACCCCAGCATGACCGCCCCGGAGGGCTATGTCTATGTCAAGGTGACCACCGGCACCAGCGATGATGATTACATCGCCGTAACAAGCGGCCTGCAGGAAGGTGACACCGTAGCCTACACCGCCAGCAGCACCGCCTCTGTCAGCGCTGACGGACAGATGGAGGAGATGATGGTGGTCGGCGGGCCCGGTCAGGGCGGCGGTGGAAGCGGCGGCCCGAGCGGCGGCGCACCGGGAGGTGGCCCGCAATGAGCGCTCTGATCGAATTTGAGGATGTGTGCAAATATTACCGGATGGGTGACACCACGGTAAAAGCCGCCGACCACATCAGCATGAAAATTGAAAAGGGCGAGTTCGTGGCCATCGTGGGCCAGTCCGGCTCCGGTAAATCCACCTGCATGAACATCATCGGCTGCTTGGATGTGCCCACAGCGGGCAGCTACCGGCTCAATGGCCGGGAGGTGGGCAACATGTCCGGCAATGAGCAGGCCGAGGTGCGCAACGAGATGCTGGGCTTCATCTTCCAGCAGTATAATCTGCTGCCCAAATTGAATCTGCTGGAAAACGTGGAGGTGCCGCTGATCTATGCAGGCGTGCCCCGCGCCGAGCGCCGCCGCCGGGCCTGCGAGGCACTGGAGCAGGTGGGGCTGGGCGATAAGCTGAAAAACAAGCCCAGCCAGCTTTCCGGCGGCCAGCAGCAGCGCGTCTCCATTGCCCGGGCGCTGGCCGGGAATCCGGCGGTCATTCTGGCCGACGAGCCCACCGGCGCGCTGGACAGCCACACCGGCCGCGAGGTGCTGGGAATGCTGCAGGACCTGCATGGGCAGGGCCATACGGTGGTGCTCATCACCCATGACAACTCCATTGCCGTGCAGGCTGACCGCATCATCCGGCTGGAGGATGGTCAGGTGGTCTACGATGGCGACTCCCGCGCGCCGGAAGCCATCGTCCAGCCGATGCTGAACTTTGAACCGGCAGAACAGGAGGGGAACAAATGATCATTGAGACCTTCCGTCAGGCCCTCCAGAACGTGTGGAGCAACAAGCTCCGCACCTTCCTGACCATGCTGGGCATCATCATCGGTGTCATGGCGGTCATCGTCATCGTGGGTCTGGGCAACGGCATGACCCAGAGCATGCGGGACAGCTTTTCGGCACTGGGCACGAATGCCCTGTCCATTCAGGTCTGGGGCTACGGCTCCCGCACCGCCTCGGTGGAGGATGTGTATAAGATCGCGGATAAGAACAAGGAGCTCATCTCCGCAGTCTCGCCCCAGATCGATTTCAGCAACAACACCCCCAAGGTGGGCACCACGACCTACCGCTACGGCACCAGTGTTTACGGTGTGGACGAGCACTACGCCGAGATGAAAAACTATACCCTCGCCCAGGGGCGCGGCCTGCAGTACATGGACATCAAGGACAACAAGCAGGTCTGCATCATTGGTGATTACCTCAACCGGGCGGCCTACGGTGGCAACGCGGTGGGCCAGACCATCAAGCTGGGGGCCTACAAGTTCCGGATCGTGGGCGTGCTGAACGCCAAGGTGACGGACAAGAACATGCAGCAGGGCTCCGACGATGACTGCGTCTATCTGCCCTACACCACGGCCATGCGGCTCTCCAACCAGTCCAGTGCCAAAAACTTTGTTGCAATTATGACGGACGAGAGCCGGGCCAACGAGGCCAAGGCGGTGGTGGAAAGCGGCCTGTACGATTTGCTCAAGAGCGACAACGCTTATTACATCTACAGCGCCAGCGAGTGGCTGGAGGAGATGAACGAGATGATCAACATGGTCATCATCGTCCTTACCGGCATTGCCAGCATCTCGCTGCTGGTGGGCGGCATCGGCATTATGAACATCATGCTGGTGTCGGTGACCGAGCGCACCCGGGAGATCGGCATCCGCAAGGCACTGGGTGCCAAGGAGCGGGTGATCCTGTCGCAGTTCGTGGTGGAAGCCGCCACCACCTCCGCACTGGGCGGCGTGCTGGGCATCGTTCTTGGCTATATCGTGTCCATGGCGGCAAACCGCATTCTGCCCATGATCTCCAGCGACATTGATGTGACCGTCAGCCCCTCGTTCAACTCCATCGTGGTGGCCTTTGGCATCTCGGTGGGCATCGGCGTGCTGTTCGGCTATCTGCCCGCCAAGCGCGCGGCAAGGCTCAACCCCATTGAAGCGCTGAGATATGATTAAACCTTTCACCGCTTCGGTCTGGCTTTGCCAGCGCCTTGCGGAGCTCCCCTAATAGGGGCAACAACGACGACCGCCGCCAGTGGCGGATGAAGGGAGGAGTTGTTGGGGCCGCGGCCAGCAGGATGCAAGTGCAAGGCTTTGCACGAAGCAGACGCTGGGAGCCGCAACCCGGAATACATTAGAAACTATTTTAAGGAGGATTTTCCATGAAAAAGCGAATCCTTGCATTTCTGCTGGCGGTGAGCATTGCCGTGTCGATGCTGGTGCTGCCGGCATCGGCAGCGGGCAACGCTAACACGGCGGTCCAGCTGTCCATCACGCTGAACGCGATGGACAGCAGCCAGCAGGCTGCCCTGAACGCGGTGGTCACCCGCGGTGCACTGGCCCGGATGCTGGTGTCCTACTCCACCTACCGCGAGAGCGTGGGCTCTCAGGGCACGGTGGGCACCCTGTTCACCGACCTGCCCGGCACTTCGCCCTATGCCCCCTATGTCCGCATTGCGGTGCAAAACGGCTGGATGAACGGCTACACCGACGGCTCTTTCCGGCCCGACAACGCCGTGACACTGGAGGAGGCGGTCACGGCCATCCTCAAGCTGATGGGCTATAAGATGACCGACCTGAGCGGCTCCTTCCCCAACGCACAGCTGAACAAGGCCAGTGAGCTGGGCCTGCGCAATCAGGTGGACCGCAGCCAGGGCGAGGTGCTCAACTACGAGGAGTGCGCCCTGCTGTTCTACAACGCCCTGACAGCCAACACCGCCAGCGGCAGTGCCTATGGCAGCAGCCTGGGCTTCACGGTCTCCAATGGCCAGGTGGATACCTCCAGCGTCATGCTCAAGAGCCTGAAGGGCCCCTTTGTGGCGGGCGATACGGTCCAGCTGCCCTTTGTTCCCAAGATGGTCTACCGCAACGATAAAGCGTCGGAATCTGCGGAACTGAACAAATACGACGTGTATTATTACAGTGAGAGTTTACAGACACTATGGGTCTACACCCGCCGCGCCGCTGGCCGCATCACGGCAGTTTCGCCCAGTGCCAGCGCCCCCACCAGTGTAACGGTGGCAGGCACCAGCTATACGCTGGGTTCCTCTGCGGTGGCCTCCCAGGTGTCCTCCCTCAACGGCGGCGGCGTGGGCGAGGTCGTCACCCTGCTGCTGGGCATGAACAATGAGGCTGCCGGGATCGTGACCGGCGAGGAAGCCGACAGCGTGTTCTACGGTGTTGTGCAGACCGCCACCCGCAGTCTGGTGGAAGAGAACGGCGCGGATGTTCTGCAGAAAGTCTCCGTCATGTGCACCGATGGCATTGCCCGCACTGTGAACGTGGATAAGAGCCTGAACTTTCCGCAGGGGTGGCTGGTAGAGATCAAGGTCACCCCGGAGGGCGAGAGCGTGGAGCATATCGAGGACCGCCGTGTCAACGGCACCATCAATACCAATGCCACTGCGCTGGGCGCTGCCGCCCTGGCCGACGATGTAGAGATTCTGGATACGACTTCGGAGGGTGTGGCTGGGACGGTTCGTCCCAGCCGCCTATCGGGGGTAACACTGAGTGACCTCGATGTCCGCTACTATACCGTCAACGATGCCGGACAGATCGACCGGCTCATCCTGAACGATGTGACCGGCGACCTGTGGAGCTACGGCGTGCTGGACGATGTGAAAAATCTGGCCATGAATTATTCTGACCTGAAGAGCCTCGTCACCGGCATTGCGGCGGGAGATTCCGCTTCCGGCACCACGACCACGACAGGCACCACCACCGGAGCGGCCACGGGCGGCACCGACGGCTCCGGCTCCACCTCGGGTACCACCACCACTGTGACCGGTGCCACGGCGGTAGACCGCCTGTCCAACCTGCTGGTGCCCACCACCAGCGAGATCCTGTGGGGCATCGTCTCGGGCGATATTCTGAGCACGGCCTGGCAGAAGCTGACCAGCAACACCGGCTCCCTGATGAGCATTGGCTTCCAGCAGATCGCGGAGATCACGGGCACCCCCTTCAAGCAGATCTTCAATTACATCGGCGGCGGGGCGACCTATATCTGCTACGTCAACGGCGCGGTGGCCAGCTACACCACGGCCATCAAGTATCCGGTGTTGGCGGGCGGCATTGCCGTGCGGCAGGAGACCACCGGCTCTGTCAAGGCCATGATGCAGCTGATGCCCCTGAAGATCGACAAGGTCGGCGCGGCCTCGGTGCTCTCGGGCAATGAACGCTACGAGATGGCAGACAATGTGCAGGTCTACCTGTGGTACAAGGGCCAGTATTACCCCACCAAGCTGGCTCAGGTGGATGCGGACGGCTACCAGCTGACCGGCTGGTACGATAATTTCGGCTGCGCTGCCGGAAAAAAGGTCCGCGTCATCATTGCGGTCAAGAACGACTGATGTTTTATTACAGCGGCCTGAGCCGCACACTGCGGCAGCTGCGCTGGGTGCTTTACCCGCGCCGCTGCCCTTTTTGTGATCGGGTGCTGGGGAACCAGCCTGCCTGCCCGGACTGCGCCGATGGGCTGGCAGAGCTGCGCCGTGCACCCTCCATGCGGCTGCGCGGCTCCGAGCACTACCTGGGGCGGCTGGATGGGGCAGCCGCGCCCTACCGATACACCGGCCTTGTCCGCCGCGCGGTGCTGCGGGCGAAATATCAGGGCGCGCCCTGGGCAGCTGTGGAGCTGGGCGTGGAGATGGCCCGCCTGCTCTTTGGCAGCGAGATCAGAATGTGCGGCTCTGAGCCCCTGCCCGAACCGGTGCCGGGCCTTGACAGGGGTTACGACTGCATCTTTCCGGTACCGGCCTCCGGCAAAAAGCGCGGCTACAATGTGCCGGAGCGGATGGCACAGCCCCTTGCCCGGGCGGTGGGCGTGCCGGTGGTCACGGACGCGCTGACCCGTGCCCGCTCCACCCGGCGGCAGGAGGGACTTTCCCTTGACGAGCGGCTGGCCAATGTGGCGGGTGCCTTCCGGGTGGCCCGGCCGGAGGCTGTGGAGGGAAAGCGCATCCTTCTGGTGGACGATGTTCTGACCACCGGAGCCACGGCCTCGGCCTGCGCGCAGGCTCTGCTGGATGCCGGTGCGCAGAGCGTGTTTGCTGTGGCGCTGGCTACGGTGGAGTTTCCGCAGCCGGTGGGCAGCACAACGGCCATTGCCGAAAATGAAGAAGAAATTTGAAAATAGTGCTTGACAAAACACCATTCTTCGGGTATACTGATTGAGCTGTGAGCGACAAGCTCGATCAGATGTCCGGGTGTAGCGCAGTTTTGGTAGCGCGCTTGAATGGGGTTCAAGAGGCCGTGAGTTCGATTCTCGCCACTCGGACCATAAATCCAACGATTTCATGTTAGAAATCGTTGGATTTTTTTGTTTGTGGGCTGACCTCATTTGGTTTTGACCACAATTTTGACCACAATGCCAACGATTTTATCTGGTCTAATTAGTGACGTTCCGTCCAATTTTCAGGCCGAAAATGCCTCACTGAACAACTGGATCGCACTCTGCCGAATGGATTCCTGAACATGGAGATAATGCTCAGTCATCTCGGTGTCGGCGTGGCCTACGATGCTCTGGATGGTCTGGATATCCACGCCCAACGCCTGCATCTGCGACACATAGGTGTGGCGGCAGCTGTGCGGTGTGAGCAAGCGGACATCGCCCGCTTCTTCCAGAGATTTGCGGAACACATCCCGGAAATGGGTGGGGTTGCAGGGCAAGCCGGTCTTGGGGCTTTCCCAGATGAACTGGTCGGTGGTATCCCGTAGCTTGATGGCACACGGGCGGACATTCAGCGGCACCGGAATATCCCGGATACTGTCTTTGGATTTCGGACTGCCGATGCTGACCGTACCTTTTACGACCTTTACTGCCTGCCGGATGTGAATGACAGAGCCATCTTCTTCAATAAACTGCGGCTCCAAAGCCAGAAGTTCCTGCATTCTCATTCCAGTGCCGAGCAAAAGCCGGATGCTCAAGCCCATGCGGTCATCGGGCAGCACCTTCATCAGGTGCGCGACTTCCGCTGTGGTAAAGGCTTCCTTGCGTTTTGCGGTGCCGGATGCCCGCATTTTTTCAGCAAGCCGAACCGGGTTGCGGCGCACAAGATCATTGGCTTCTGCCTTTTGAAAGATCTGGTAGAGCATCCCTCGTGCCTTGCTGATGTAAGAATCCGAGCGGCCATCGCGCCGCATCCCTTTCAGGAAGTTTTCAATGTCGATGGGGCGTATGACGGTCAAGGGGCGATGGTAAAATCCCTCTTTGAGCATTTTCAGGCAGTATTTATAGCTTTCCTGTGTCGTGGGAGCGATATTATCCCTGTGACCCTCGAACCATGTATCGGCCCAATCCTCGAAGTACAGGATCGTGTCCAGCTGGACACCGCTGATAAGCGCATCCTGATACTCTTTCAGTTTGAGCTTGACCTCCTTCTGAGTCTTGCCATAGAAGGTCTTGAAGCGCGGCGAACCATCTTTCTGGTAGCCGTCCATCATACGTAATTCCCAGCGACCATCGCTGCGGTGGCGAAGCGTACCCTCGCCGTGTGAACGTTTGCTTGGCATATTGCCTCCTTCCTGATGTCAAGTCGTTTCGGGAATAGTATAGAAAAAGAAACCTCTTGAATCAAGGATGTCAGATCAGCCATTTACGCTGTCCGTGATCCACTGAAGAAAACGGTCTTTGGGTACGACCATCCGCTTACCGATGTGGAGCGTGGGAAAGCCGTCCGAACGGAGCAGGATGTAAGCGTTGGCGCGGGAGATGCCCAGCGCAGCAGCGACATGATCGGCTGTCAGGGTGATGGGAAGCTGCTCATACGAAGTGAACTGAGAGCGCATAGAATACCTCTTTTCTCTATATGTTGTGTTAAGTGAATACAGGAACACTATATATTGCACTTTGATATGTAACAAGGGGCATCTGCGGTTTGCGGATGCCCCTTGTGTATATGGGAGGTATGCCTGAAAATGTCAGAATTTCATCGGCAGTGCGTCTTTTCTGCACTTGCCGTTGTAGGCGGTGTAGATAGGGAAAACGTATTTCTTCCATCCGCGCAGCTTTGCGGGGTCGTCCTGCCCGATGCGGTAAATATCGACCGGGTGGATGCTGCGCAGCGCACGGAGCAGCCGTTCTTCGCTGAACTCGCCGTGGTACAGCTCCACAAAGTGCATCATGCCTTTCAGAACAGAGGCCCGGAACGAATCCGGTTTGCCCTCCCATGCTGCCACGATCAGCCGCATCGTTTCACAGTAGAGCGGTTCGCCCATCTGCTTGTAGAGCCGGAAAGCCGTACCAACGCAGCCGACGCGGTAATCGGTCAGCTGCTGGCTGTCATAATTGAGGCTCAATCCCACCCGGTTGGTGGCTGCGAGAAAGGCTTTGGAGATGACATCGCCGCCCACCACCTTGGCACGGAGCTTGATGCCTGCCGTCAGCGGCGCAGAGAAGCCGTTCTGCTCGGCGAAGAGCAGGGCTTCCTGCTCCACGGTCATGCCCGTGTACACCTTGCAGAGAATCGGCAGATCTTTGCCGCCGTTGCGGAGGATGCGCCCCTCGATGGTGTGCTGCCCATCCGTTACGATGAACTGACCGTTGCGGAAACTGACCTTCGGCTCATTTGCCACATATTCGTTGAAGTGGGCGGCAATCAGTTCCACACGCTTGCGCTCCACACCGCGCTGATACAGTTCGCGGGGGTAGACCAGCTTGCTGCTGTGGATGACCATGAGCTGGTACGGCGGGTTGACATGGATGAAGGGATTGGTGTTGTCTTTCAGGCGCATCGCATTTCCTCCTTGATCCTCCAGATATACGTTTCGGCTTCTTTCAGAATTTCAGCAACCTGCTGCTTACGCTTCGGGATGGTGAGCAGGCTGGGGTTAAATGTGAAGCTGTATTCCAGCCGCTGGATCATTGCGTGTACCGCAGCTTCCAGTTCGGTGTACAGCATCATGTCCTCAACGCTCCCGGCGTCCTCAAAGGACGATTTGATGGGCGTGTAAGGATAGATGGGCGGCTTGCCGTCAACTACCTCAGGCGGTGCGTAAGCCGCCGTAGAGCGAATGATGGGTGAAAGCCGCTGAATGCTTCCCATCGGGTTCAGGGCAAGGCTGGCACGGACAGCATCATCCACCCGGCTCATTTCTTCCGGGGTGAGGTGTCCGAGGAATTTCAACACTCGGCTCTTGTCTACGGTAAAAATCTGCTCTGCCTGAACGATGGATGGTACGGAGAGAAACTCGTTCACCAGCAGGCAGTGGGTCGGCTGGGTATACTTTTTTGCCGCCTTGCTTGTCAATGTGGCCACGATCAGCGTGGGCGAATAAAAATTCCCCACATCGTTCTGAAGAACGACTGCCGGACGATTCCCGCTTTGCTCTGAACCGATGGCGTTGTCGAAACGGGTGAAGAAAATGTCTCCACGTTGGAATTTCCAGTTTTGAATCAAAAGCTGCCCTCCTTTTGCAATATGTACACCGCCTGCTGCACCTCCTTGGCAGTGGGCGGTGTGTTTGTTCAGCGGTTCATCACAACGTAGTCATGACCGCGCCGGGTCTGGCAGACAGTGCAAGTGTCCATGCTCCGGTCTGCGCTGGGAACAATGGCGATTTTGAACGCCTTGGATTCTACAAAACTGCAAAGGCAGACACCGCAGAGCGTGCGGATGGACCGAATCATCTCCGGGGTCAGTTCCATTTCCTCGTAGATCGCTTGCTCTAAGGTGGTATGGTCGTTTTCGTTCATAAAACCTCCTATGTAGGACGAAAATGTGGATATATGGAATAAGTAAAAAGAACAGACGTGGACGAAGACCGAAAACAGCATTCGGCCACGCCTGATTTAATAAGTTAAGGTCTCGCATATTCGCCCTCGGCTCCCTGCGAGTGGGGCATAAACATCTGGCAGCGGACTTGTACCGCTTCATTGGCATTTCAGCCACCCCGTCTGCTTTATGACCGGGCCGCGAATTACGGAAGTATCATTATCGGAGTACCAGATGAAGGAACTATTCAGTTTTCAAGGAACGGCTGTTCGGACGTTTCACTCTGCGGCTTGTGCCGTCTGGTGAATTGCCCTTACACTTACGAGCCATCGAGAAGGGCTGTCTCTTATACACATCTCCGAGCCCACGAGACTACGCTGCATCTCG
>ENA-OXRE01000485-OXRE01000485.1-human-gut-metagenome-genome-assembly--contig:-NODE-485-length-10675-cov-6.60584_pt1 | contig 10675 bp, 10 predicted proteins | sample MGYA00249591_ERZ652581 | MGnify/ENA primary metagenome ERZ652581 (study PRJEB26925, sample SAMN05826965) | human gut metagenome | biome: ENVO:2100002; feature: ENVO:00000062; material: ENVO:00002003... | reverse complement strand
GATGTGTATAAGAGACAGCCGGGGCACTCTCTGGGGCTTTGGGGGCCGGGCGCTCTGCTGTGTTATTCTTCTTCTCGTCCATCGTCTTCATCCTCCGGGTCAAGGGTCACCTCACCGGTCGTATCCGGCTCTGCCTTGCGGGCAAAGCGATCCAGCAGGCGGGGCATCTTCTTTTCAGGCTGATACTCCTGAAAATCGGTCTCCTCCGGTGCAGCTTCCGGGGCAGCCTTCTTTGCCCTGGGCCCACGCACCAGCCAGATGCCGCACAGGATCAGTGCCACGCAGAGCACAACCTCGGGCAGTTGATCCATCACCAGATAGATGGCCCGCCACACCGGAGCCTTCTGGCCCCAGCGCCACAGGATATCGCCCAGCGTGTTCATAATGATCTGCTCATAGGCGATCAGCGCACCGGTGGCGATCAGGCACCAGCCCACCAGCTTGTGGCTGTCCATCATCATCCGGGCAAGGCGCTTGTCCTGCGGATCGAAGTGTACCAGATAATCGTCCTCCGGGGCGGTGCCCATGCTGATCTGGGCACGCAGGTTGAAGGTGTCGAAAAAGCTGTACATGAACACCACCAGCAGCGCAAACGCGATGGGCGGGATCAGCATGGCTGCCATGCTGATGGCAGCCGCCATCAGCATCAGCGAAAGACCGCGCTTCATATATCCCTGATACATCTGGCCCGCGCCCGGGATAAAGGCGAACAGCAGGGTCAGGATGCCATTTTTCTTCATAATCGTTCCCTCATTTCTCTGTATTCGGGGTGTTACCCGCGATCTTATCGGTCACATCCGTGAGCAGCTTGTGGAGCAAAGAGGAGCCTTCGCCGGCATAGCGGCGGTCCTGTTTTGTCTCCACGGGTTTCCCCAGCTGTTCCGGCGCGGCCTGCGGCCGGTCGTCCTCAATGGGGCGGTATTGCGGGGTGTTCTCCGGGGCCGGGTCATTCTGGCCGGGTTCCCAGAGCTGGCTCTGGTCGGTCTCCAGCACGGTCTCCCGCCCGGCACCATACTGGATGATCTGCTGCAGCGCCCCGCTCCGCCACAGGGTCAGGGCCAGCACAGCGGCTACACCGGCCACGGCAGCCCTGCCATAGGTATTCTGCATCAGGCGGGCCCAGATCGTGCCCATCACCGCGCCCTGCACACTCTTTGGCGGTGTTTCCAGTGCATCGGCGGTCAAAAGGGCCGTGTAGCGGTCCATGCACTGGTCACAATAGGAGAGGTGTTCGGCGGCTTCCAGCCTGCCCAGCTCATCCAGCTGGCCGTCCATCATGGCCCGGAAGCCCGCGTCGGTCATGCAGCCATCTTCACGAAACAATTCCATCTTCGCTCCTCCTTTCCTGACGGATCTGCTCCGCCAGCATTTTCTTTGCCCGGTAGATCTGCGCCTCCACCGTCTTTTGGGGCCTGCCGCAGAGGGCTGCCGCCTCGGCGGCGGTGCGGCCCTCCAGCAGCATCAGGCGGCAGGGGGTGCGGTACGGCTCCCGCATCCCCAGGATCTTCCCGGTCAGGGTCTCCTCGCTCATGGCATCCAGCACCTGCTGCTCCGGGTCGGAGCCGGGCGGCGCGCCTTCCAGTGCAAGGATATCGTCTCCCGGGGTGTTCACCCGGCGCACCCACGCACTGCGCAGGTAGTCCTTGGCTTTGTTGGAAGCGATACGCGCCAGCCACTGCTTTTCGTACCCGGGCGGGCAGCGGTCAATGGCCCGCCATGCGGCCAGAAAAGTCTCCTGTGCCAGATCCTGGGCATCGCCCTCGTCCGGCACCAGCTGGTGGCAGACCGTGTAGACCAGCCCCTGATACTGCCGCACCAGCGCATTGAATTCCAGTGTTGTCAACGGTCCGCATCCCTCCTTTCCTGCCGCTCTGTAAATGAATACGAAACAGAGCGCGGTTTTCCTGCAAAAATTTTGAAAAATAAAAAAAATGGATCAAACCTCTCAGGCGCTTCGCGCCAGCTCCCCTAGTAGGGGAGCCCTTGGCATAATGGGCAAGTCTCTTTTGCAAAACTTCAAGTTATGCTATACTGTTATTATACTATAAGAAGGAGGCAGTTTCCATGGGGGGAAGCACCAAACAGGCCCTGCTGCAGGCGCTTTCGGCGGCAGAGGGAGCCTATATCTCAGGCCAGCAGCTGGCCGAAGCGCTGGGCGTAAGCCGCGCGGCTGTCCACAAGGCGGCACAGGCGCTTTTGGCCCAGGGATACGCGCTGGATTCCGCCCCGCGCCGGGGCTACCGGCTGGCAGGCGGTGACCCCTTCTGCGCCGAGGCGGTGGGCCCCTACCCCGCCCCCGTTCACATCTACGACACGCTGCAAAGCTCCAACCTGACGGCCAAGCAGCTGGCACTGGGCGGTGCGCCCCACGGTACGCTGGTGCTCACGGCCCATCAGCAGGCGGGGCGCGGGCGGCTGGGGCGGCGGTTTGAGAGCCCTGCCGGGAAGGGGGTCTACCTCTCCCTCATCCTGCGGCCCACCCTCTCTGCTGCCGATGCCCAGAGCGCGACCATCAGTGCAGCGGTGGCCGTGGCCCGGGCTGTCAAGGCCCTGTGCGGGCTGGAACTGGGCATCAAATGGGTGAACGACCTTTACTATCAGGGCCGCAAGGTCTGCGGCATCCTGACCGAAGCCGGGACCGACATGGAGAGCGGCCAGCTGGAATGGCTGGTGGTGGGCATCGGCCTCAACCTGACCACCTCCCCTGCCGACTGGCCCGAGGAGCTGGCCCGCACGGCAGGCAGCCTTTACCCCGGCGGCCCCGCACCCGTGAGCCGGGCAGTGCTGGCCGGGGCCATTGCCCGGGAGCTGCTCTCCCTCTGCCCGGCCTTCGACTGTCTGGACGAGTACCGGGCCCGCTGCTTTGTGCCGGGCCACTGGGTCACCGTCTGCACCGGGGCCGAGACCTATGCCGCAAAGGCCCTTTCCATTGACGATGCGGGCCGTCTGGTGGTGGAGCGCGAGGGCGGCAGGCAGGTTGCCCTGCAGCACGGCGAGGTCAGCATCCGGCCCACCTCCACAATATGAAAAATGACCCCTTCCGCCACGCCGACGCATGACGGAAAGGGTCATTTTCTTTTAAGAGATATGTACCGCTTCCAGCACCCTGATGCCCTCCTGCTCCATCACGTCGCGCAGGGCCTCGAGGTAGCCGGGCTTGTCCACCTTGTTCTCAATGCAGCAGGTCAGCACGCCGTGCAGGCTGGTGACCTCCATTGCAAGGGATGCACCGTCCGGCAGCACCCAGGTCTGGAAATCGGTCAGGTACGCTTCCAGCTCCGGGCTGTGCGGCAGCAGCGGGCTGCCGATGTAGCTGACCCAGAAATCTGCCGGGAAGCCGCTGATGTACTCGCCCATCTGGAACACACGCTTCTTGATCTTGAGCGCGGCCTTCTGCCGGAACACCTGATACACCCAGCCCATCTGTTCGGCCATGCGGAACAGGCGGCGCTCCGGGGTCAGGCTTTCCCGGATCTCATGGTCGAGCCGCTTTGCAAAGCTGTGGAACCGGGCCTGCGGTTCCAGCTGCAGGGACAGCTGAAAGGACGCAATGCAGTTGTACAGGGCATGCGGCACCCCCAGCGCCGCGCGGGTGTCGGCGGCATAGCTGTACATAAGGTCGTTCTTTTCCAGATACCGCTGCGCTGCCTGGCAGGTCAGCCCCATGAGGGCGCTGAAGGGCTTCACGCCCTCCTTCTGCGCCAGATCCACAAGGCTCTGCCTGTCCAGCCGCAGCCGCTGGAAATGGGGCGTGCCCTCGTGGATCTGCAGCACGTCCTTCTGCATGTCGTTGGCCACCTGGCTCTCCGGGTAGCGGGCCAGCAGCTGTTCCACATCGTAGGGCGGATCAGAGGCAAGGGCCTCGCACACAAAACCAGCGTTGGAGCGCAGGTTGCAGTAGAGCTTGAGCAGCAGGGTGAAAAAGGGCGCGCCGCCCCGGCCATCGGCCAGGAAGTGGAACCAGTCCAGATAGACCGTGTTCCCCTCATAGCCCAGCGAGAAGAGATAATCGTTCGTCTCCTCGGGGATCTTTGGCTGGGTGCTGCCCTGCCGCACACGGCAGGGGGCAGTGTTGGGCTCCAGACGGGCCTCCCGCTTTTCCCACACCACATGGCAGAAATAATACTCTGCCAGCGGGCGGGCCGCATCCAGTGCCTGCTGCAGAAGAGCCGGGGCAACGGCCTCCTTCAGCGTGGCCTGATAGCGGCAGAGAACCTGATTTTCACGGTAGTAGTAGACGATGCCCTGAAACACCGCACGCTGCTCTGCATTCATCCGGAATTTACCCCGCGTTCTCGGTCAGATAATCGGCCAGATCGCCGATGGTCACAAAGTTGCGCAGCTCCTTTTCGGGGATGCGCAGACCAAAGGTCTCTTCCAGATCGGCCACGACGGTCAGGATCTCCATAGAGGACAGATCCAGATCATCCATCATCACGCTGTTTTCGTTGACATCCTCGGGCGAGATCTCTGCCACATCCTCCAGAATTGCCAGGATCTGAGACATGATTTCTGCTCTTTCCATCAAAAAATCTTCCTTTCCGTGAGGGATTTTTTATCGCCTGCAAGGGCGCAGTTTCAGTATGCCACGCGCCGGGCCGGTTTAGCCAGCCGGCGGGGCATTCCTGTGTTTTATAATACCTGTTTTATGGAGGAATTGCAACACGCAGGCCGCCCGGTTTTGCGCTTTTTTTACAATTTCCGCGCTTACCTGCGCAGCAGCTTGCCCATGGCGTTGCGGGGCAGGGGCTCGGTGCTGAACTCCACCGCCGTGATCCGCTGGTACAGCGGCAGGGTACGGTTCAGCCCGGTGATAAAGGCCCGGACCTCCGCCTGCTTTTCCTCGGCACAGCAGATCAGCACGCCGATCTTTTTGCCCATCTCCTTGACCACGCACTCCTGCACCTCAGGGCAGGCGTTGAGCCTTCTTTCCAGCTCCTCGGGGCTGACGTTCTCGCCGGTGCCCAGAATGATCAGGTTCTTCTTCCGGCCCACCATGTAGTAATAGCCGTCCTCATCCTCACGGGCCAGGTCGCCGGTGTGGAGCCAGCCATCTTTGTCGATGATCTCGGCGGTGGCTTCGGGGTCCTTATAGTAGCCCAGCATCACACAGCCGCCCCGGATGCAGATCTCGCCGGTCTCATCCAGCTTGTACTCACAGTGGCCGTCCGGCTTGCCCAGCGCCCGGATATGGGGCTCTGCCTGGGCGTAGTTCACCAGACCATCGCCGCAGGTCTCGGTCATGCCGTAGCACTGGGTGATGTACATGCCGTTTTCCACCAGACCCAGCAGCAGCTCGGTGTCGAACATGGCAGAGCTGCCGCAGGGGTTCCACAGGCCGTTCAGCTTATCGGCGCGGCCGCGCTTGACATCCTTGTAGATGCTCTCCATCAGCACCGGGGCCACGGCAATGGAATCGCTGTGCATCAGGCCCAGATCCCGGTAGAAATTCCGCAGGTCACTGCAAAGGTTCAGGGCCCAGCCCTTGAAGGGCCAGGAGAACAGGCAGATAAAGGTGCCCAGATGGAACAGGGGCAGGATGGCAAAGTTGCTCAGGACATCGTTTTTGTCCTCGGGCAGCTGCCGGTGCTTGAAGTCCAGCATGTGGTCGCCCATGGCAACGTGCATCTTCATCACGGTAAAGAAGTTCCGCTCTGCCAGCATCACGGCCTTGCTGCGGCCGGTGGTGCCAGAGGTGAACAGCATGACCATCAGGGCATTGGGGTCGATCTTCTTTTCCAGCCCGCCGGGCGCGGTGTCCTTCCAGACATCCATCGGCCGCAGGCGTTCCCCATACGCAGCCTCCAGCTGGTCACGGCAGCCGTAGTCCACCCCATCGTTCAGGATGAGGGCAGGCTCTGCCAGCTCCAGCTCCCAGCTCAGTTCATCCCAGGTCTTTTTCTGGTTCATCGTTACCAGAACAGCCCCGGCCAGCACAGCGCCAAAGGTATTCACGCCGTACTCATAGCAGTTCCGGCTCAACAGGACCACCCGCTTGCCCTCCACCTCCGGGATGTTCCGGGCAAACCAGGCAGCGGCGCGGCGGATATCCTGTGCATACTCGGCATAGGTCTTTTCCTTCACGGTGCCGGTGGCATCCTCTACCCAGCGGAAGGCCACCCGCCCGGGGAATTCCTGCTCCATTGTCCGGGTGACAAGATCATAGACATTGTTTACCATGGTCTGCTCCTTTTTCTCCCGTTTGATTTTACTTGCGCAGCAGCTTGCCCAGCGCGTTGCGGGGCAGGGGCTCGGCGCTGCATTCTACAACGGAGATGCGCTTGTACATGGGCAGGGTGCGGTTCAGCTCGGTGACAAAAGCCTTCACCTGCTGCTGCTTGTCATCCTCACAGCAGACCACGGTGCCGATCTTCTTGCCCATCTCCTTGACGATGCACTCCTTGATGGCATCGCACTTGCCCAGCAGCTTTTCCAGCTCCTCGGGGCTGACGTTCTCGCCGCTGTCCAGAATGATGAGGTTCTTCTTGCGGCCGGTCATATAGTAGTAGCCTTCCTCGTCCACGCGGGCCAGGTCGCCGGTGTGGAGCCAGCCGTCCTTGTCGATGGTCTCGGCAGTGGCCTCAGGGTCCTTATAGTAGCCCAGCATCACGCAGCCGCCGCGGACGCAGATCTCGCCGGTCTCGTCCACCTTGACCTCACAGAAGCCGTCCGGTTTGCCCAGGGCACGCAGGTGGTCGCCCTCCTGGGTCACGTTCAGCAGGCCATAGCCGGCCAGCTCGGTCATGGAGTAGCACTGATTGATGTAGAAGCCGTTCTTTACCAGACCGCTCAGAATGGCGGGGTCAAGGATGGCAGAGCTGCAGCTCAGGTTCCACAGCCCGTTCAGGCGGTCGGCATGGCCGCGCTTGACCTCGTTGCAGATCATCTCCACCAGCACCGGAGGGGTAGACATGGCATCGCTGTGCATCAGGCTCATATCCCGGCGCAGGTCGCGGGCATCACAGCAGAGATTCAGGGTCCAGCCCTGCACGCCATAGACAAAGTAGCAGATGAAACCGGCCAGATGGAACATGGGCACCAGCGTAAAGTGGCTGAAGGTCTGGTCGAGGTACTGGGGTACCAGCCGCTCCTCATGGTCAAGGACGGACTTCAGACCATCGATGTACATCTGGCAGGCGGTGAAGTAGTTCTTCTCGCTCAGCATCACTCCCTTGCTGCGGCCGGTGGTGCCGGAAGTGAACATCAGCATCAGCAGACCCTCGTGGTCGATGCGGTTGACCATCTCAGCCTCAGGGGCAGCGGTCCAGGCATCCATGGGGCGGAGCCGAGCGCCGTAAAGTGCTTCCAGCTGGGCGCGGTAGCCGTAATCGATGCCATCATTGAAGATGAGATCCGGCTCCACCATGCCCAGCTCATACTCCAGCTCGGCCCAGGTCTTGCCCTGGTTCAGGGTCACGATGACAGCGCCTGCCATCATGGTGCCGAAAACGACCGCGCCATACTCATAGTTGGTGCGGCTCAGGATGACGATCTTCTTGCCCTTGGGCTCGCCCAGCTCCTGCTGCAGGTAACCGGTCGCTTTGCGGATATCCTGCACATACTGAGCGTAGGTCTTTTCCACCACCGTGTCTTTGCCCTCCACATAGCGGAACGCCACACGGTCAGCATACTTATTCTGCATCGCAGAGATCATATCAAAAACGGTCATCGGCATATTTGCCACGGTCACAACTTCGTTACAAGCCTTGTTTGCCATTATTTTACACTCCCTGTTTATTTTTGCTAAATTATTCCCTTTTGTTTCCGCCAAATGGAATCTTCTGGGCACTCTAGCCTAGAGTATACCGCATAGAGGGCTTAAATGCAAGATTTAATTGCACAAATATGCAACTTAAACTTGCAGTCAATCTGCGCACCCGGATGTAAATCCTGCCTTTTGTTGCGGGCAGGCCGTGAGTGTGGTACACTTTTCCCGGTATCCGCCCATCGTGCTTTCTCCCTGCGTTTGATTGACAGCAAGGGCAAAAAGCATTATACTTATTATAAATATCTCTAATTTTTAACATGATGCGCCAAAAATCCGGCAATTCTGCCATCCCGGGGCGGGGTGCGGCGCAGAGGAGGACCTTTTTATGGAGGGAACCAAACGCCGTGCCGCAAATTCGCTGGGCATGTTTGACCTGCTCAAGGGTGTCGGCATGCTGACCATCGTCTTTGCCCACACCGGTGAGCTTTACCCCATGGGCGATGCCAGCCACATCAACCCGCTGACCTTTTGCATGTTCGCCTACCGCGAATCCCTGATGGCGGCCTTTTACATTGCCAGCGGCTACGGCTTCCGCAAGCGCTCCATCGGCAAGTGCATCGACCAGCAGTTCAAAACGCTGCTCAAGCCTTACATCTATACCGGCATTGCCACCACCGTGTTCCATTTTATCATCCATTACAGCCTGTTCGGCAGCCTGCACAACGCCACCTACGAGACCTACAAGGTGCTGGGCGGCTTTGCACTGGGCCTGCCCCACACGGCCACCTATTTCGGCCAGCTGTTCTTCTCCTGCGGCCCCATGTGGTATCTGCTCTCGCTGATGATCGCATGGGTCCTGCTGGATCTCATCCTGAATATCTTCCCGGAGCAGTACATAAACTGGGCGGTGCTGGGTACCATGCTGTTAGGCTGGGGCATCTGTATCACCTGGGAGGCTCCTTTTTGCATCGGCCAGGGCATGGTCACCGTTCCGGCTCTGTATGTGGGCTACCTTGCCAAGAAGTATAAGATCTTTGAACGGCCCCTCTCGCCCCGTCTGCGCGGCGGGATGATCGCGGCGGCGCTGGCTGTGGCCGCACTGGTGCTTCTTACCAAGAGCACCGACTGCGTCTCGATGGCCGAGTGGACCTTCGGCCCCGTGAGCATCCTGCTGGATGCCGTAACGGGCCTGGGCATCCTTTCCATCGTCATCTGGTTCCAGCGCAGGGTGGAGAACGTTGTCACCCACGCCATCCAGGCCATCGGCCGCCGTTCGCTGTTCATCTTCTGCGTCCACACCGTGGAGCTCACGGCCATTCCCTGGTACCTGATGCCCCAGAAGTTTGCGGCTCACCCGGTGCTGGGCATGGTGCTGCAGTTCACCCTTTCGCTGGGCTCCACCCTGCTCATCTGCGAACTGCTGGTGCGCCGCCGGGACCTGAAGTTCTGGCTCACCTCCCGCCGGGAGCAGAAGGCGGCGGAAGCGCCCCGCCGGCGCAGCGCCCGCGCCGAAGCGCCTGAGCGTCATTTTGCGGCAAAACACTGATTTTTTGCAGAGGGTGCACCCTCTGCTGAAGTGAAATAATATTATGAGGAGAATCCGGTTATGAACAACGCAGCTCCTGAGAACACTGCGGCTCTGCAGGAAAAGATCGCCGAGCTGGAACAGCAGCTCAAGCTTTCGGACGAAGGTGCTTCCCATCTGGCAGAGCGCTGCCTTTCCCTGGAACAGAAGGTGCAGTCCTACCTTGCGGCACACCCCCAGCGCGAGATGCATACTGACTCGCCCACTCTGCTGCAGCCGCTGCTCTATTATGATGCAGGCTTCGGCTTTTCGGAAAAGGACACCCTGACCGCGCCCGACTGCACCACCGACGAGCTGACCGGTGCTGTGACCGCGACCTTTGAGCTGCCGGTGGCCGTGCAGGCCCTGCGGTTCGACCCGGGTGAGCTGCCCTGCTGCATCACCAACCTGATCTTTTCAGACGACCGCATCATCTGCGTGCCCACCAACGGCCTGAACCTTTCCGGTGGAAGCACCCTGTTCCTGGGCGACGACCCCAATTACCGGCTGGAGGGCACCACCCACTACCCCGCCGGGATGAAGCTGGTGGTGAGCTATGGCTACTTCCCGCTGGAGACCCTGACGGACGAGCCTTTGTTCTGCGCCGTGCTGCAGGGCGTGCAGCAGCTCCAGCTGCGCAAGGACTGCGAAAAGCAGCATATCCAGCAGCTGGAGCAGAATGCCGCGGCCCAGCAGCAGATGGTGGCCGCCCTGCAGCAGGAGATCGCACAGCTGCACCAGAAAAACGCCGATCTGCAGGCCCGGAGCACTGCCTACGAGACCTCGCTGGAAAGCGTGTTTTCCAGTAAAAGCTGGAAGCTCACGGCTCCCATCCGCAGCCTGATGCGCCTGTTCCACCGTGGAAACTGAGAAGTGGAACGGAGGAACAGCCATGTATAACAATTACACCCCCCTGCAGCAGCGTCAGCTGGCCCTGCAGGAGTACAGCAACACCCAGAGCACCTATCTGCTGGTCTGCGCATCGGCCCGCAGCACGGCCCTGAAAGCCACCCTGACCGACCAGCTCCACCGCAAGTTCCGGCTGGTGGACCGGCTGGGCGGGGAGCTGACCGCAAGCGTGGACGGCGTGCTTCTGGCCGCCGAGGACGTGGAGCTGATGTCCACCGCCCTGATGTACTTTGCCAAAGCCCTGCAGGATGGGGCGGATTACGCCGTCTGCAATGCGGTGTTCGGTTTTGGCGGGGCAACTGCCCTCTATCAGAGCCAGCCGCTGCAGGCGCAGAACCGCTGCGCCGTGGTCAGCCGCACCCTGTTGGAGCGCTGCCGCGCCGCCGCCCATGACCCCGAAAATGTGCCCGAGCTGCTGGCGCTGGCCGCGCAGCTCTGCACTAAGCCCACTCTCATTCCGCCTGTCTCTTATACACATCTGACGCTGCCGACGA
>ENA-OXRE01000458-OXRE01000458.1-human-gut-metagenome-genome-assembly--contig:-NODE-458-length-11182-cov-5.50526_pt1 | contig 11182 bp, 14 predicted proteins | sample MGYA00249591_ERZ652581 | MGnify/ENA primary metagenome ERZ652581 (study PRJEB26925, sample SAMN05826965) | human gut metagenome | biome: ENVO:2100002; feature: ENVO:00000062; material: ENVO:00002003... | reverse complement strand
GTAGTCTCGTGGGCTCGGAGATGTGTATAAGAGACAGGTGGACGCATTTGCCAGCACTTTGCGGCGGCTTTCCAGCGTCTGCTCCTCCCCTGCCGTCAGGCCGGCATCGTCGATCTCCTGCACCTGATAGCTCAGCAGGTCGATACGGCGCTGCTTTTCGCTCTCGTCGGTTATCATGGCGTCCAGCGCCTTTTTGACGCTGACCAGTTCCCGGTAGATAGCATAATACGCCTGATACTCAGCACTGTTCTGGGCGTAAGCATCCAGAATGCCCTCATGACGGGCCGGGTTCAGCAGACCCACGGAGTCGTGCTGACCGTTGATGTTGATAAGCCCGCCGCACAGCTCCCGCAGGACGGCGGCAGTGGCCGGCATCCCGTTGATACGGCAGGTGCTCTTGCCCTCGGCGGTGATCTCACGGCTGAGCAGCAGGGCCTCCGAGCGCTCATAGCCTGCCTTTTCGAGGCTGTCGAGAACAGCAGGCGGCACGTCCTCGAACGCCGCCCGGATGACGGCCTTGGCCGCACCGGTGCGCACGAGATCCTTGGAAGTGCGGTTGCCCAGAATGGCGTTGATGGAGTCGATGAGGATGGATTTACCTGCGCCCGTCTCACCGGTCAGGACGTTGAGGCCCTTTTCGAAATGGACGTTTGCTTTCTGGATAACTGCAACATTTTCGATTTGCAGGCTGCTCAGCATAGTTTCACTCCCGCGTTTATTTCTGCCCGATATGACGGGTCAGTTCCGAACAGATGGTCTTTGCGTCCCGCTCCGAACGGGCTACGATAAGGAATGTATCGTCGCCGGAAAGCGTACCGACGACATTCTTCCATTTCAAGGCGTCGAATACCTCACAGGCAGCGTTCGCCATGCCGGAGTAGCACTTCACCAGCACGACATGTCCGGCAAAATCCACCCCCAGCACCGACTCGTGGAATATCGTCTCAAATCGGCCCTGCATCTTGGGGTTGAGGCTTTCGTTGTGGCTGGAAACATAGCGGTAGCCGTCGGCGGTGGCAGCTTTGACGAGGCACAGCTCCCGGATGTCCCTGGAAATGGTAGCCTGTGTCACCTCGAAGCCCTCCTGGCGCAGATGCTCGAGAAGTACCTCCTGTCGGCTGATGGGATGTTCCTGAATGAGGCGGAGGATCGTCTGCTGACGTTCCGTCTTGCCTTTTGCCTCAGCTGGATTGTTTCGGCCCATATTCCTTGCCTCCTCTTGTTATTATCTCCGGCTGCGCAGCTTCTGGTCGATGGCCTGAAACTGGTCCGCCCTGCTGAAGGTGACGAGCTGTACGATCTGGTCAGAGAGGCGTATCTCCGCCGTCGAGCCGGCACTGAGCGGATATTCCGCTGCGCCGTCGCAGCTCAGAAACACTTCGTTGTCGATGACCTGCCCCACACAGATGTTTATTTTGCGCTCCTGAGCAAAGACCATCGCAGGGCTGGTCAGACTGTGGGGACAGATGGGAGTGACGACGATGCCCTTGGTCTGCGAGTCCAAGATCGGCCCGCCGGCCGCCAGAGAATAGGCTGTGGAGCCTGTAGGGGTCGCAACGATGACGCCGTCACCACGGTAATGCTCTACGAGGATGTCGTCGCAGTAGATGCTGAAGTCGATGGCCTGCTGCAGGCGGCCTTTCGTCACGACCACATCGTTGAGGGCATGGCCTTCCCAGCCATCCTCGCCCAGCACCCGCACATAGAGCAGCATCCGGCTGTCCAGCATATATTCTCCCCGCACCAGAGCGGCGAGTTTTTCTTCCATTTCATCCACCTCACAGGTGGCGAGGAAGCCGCAGCGTCCGATGTTAATGCCGAGGATGGGTTTTTGATATTGCAGCGTAAAATTTGCCTCGTGCAGGATGGTTCCATCACCACCGATGGTCAGGATGACATCGGTGCGCGAAAGGCATTCTTCCAAAGGAAGGTACTGTACACCTTCCACGTAGCAGGACTCTTTCAGGTCATCCCGCATCAGGACGACAGCTTCCTGCATCAGCAGGAGCTGCGCTGCCCGGCGGGCAGTGTCGGCAGCCTGTTCCTTTCCGGGGTTTGGCGAAATGTAAACAGTCATAGGGCGGTTTATTCCTCCGTCTCCCAGCAGATTTACTTGTCCAGAGAGCTGTGGCTTGCCGCTACGACCTGCTCGGCAACAGAATCATCCAGCACACCGGGCTGTTCGCTCTTCTGGACGAACATCAGGTACTCAATGTTGCCCTCAGGGCCTTTGACGGGGCTGAAATCCAGTCCGCGCACGACGAAACCGTTTGCAGCGGCATAGCCCATCGCATTGTGGAGAACTTCGCGGTGGGTGGCAGGGTCGCGGACGACACCGTTTTTGCCCACCTTCTCGCGGCCAGCCTCGAACTGAGGCTTGACGAGGCAGACACCCATTGCGTCGGGCGTCGTGATAGCCTGCGCCACCGGGAAGATATGATGCAGCGAGATAAACGACACATCTACGCTGAAAAATTCAATAGGCTCTGCCAGCATATCCAGCGTGACATTGCGGATGTTGGTGCGCTCCATGTTGACGACGCGCTCGTCAGTGCGCAGGCTCCATGCCAGCTGACCGTAGCCGACATCCACGGCATAGACCTTGACGGCGCCGTTCTGCAGCATACAATCGGTAAAGCCGCCGGTGGACGCACCAATGTCCATACAGACCTTGCCGTTCGGCGTCAGAGGAAAGCACTGCATTGCCTTTTCCAGTTTGAGGCCGCCGCGGCTGACATAGCCGATGTCGTGGCCTCGCACCTCGACCTTGGCGTCTTCCTTTATCATCTCGCCGGCCTTGTCCACCTTCTGCTCGTTGACAAAAACGACACCGGCCATGATGAGGGCTTTGGCACGCTCACGGCTCTGGATCATGCCGTGCTGCACCAGATATTGGTCCAAACGAATTTTCAAAGTGTTTTCTCTCCTTTCGGGTCTGCTTCCCGCACAGCCTCGGCCAGATGTGCGGCATCCAGCCCGGTCGCCTGTTTGATTTGAGGCACCGTCGCGTGAGGCAGGCACAGCTTCTTCACAGCACGGTGGATGTACCGGCCCTGCCAGCCAGCATCCTGCAGGGCGCGGGCAAGGTGTTCGCCGATGCCGCCGCAGGCCACGCACTCTTCGGCCATCAGAACGACGGGATAGGCTGAAAGGTCACGAATCAGTTCTTCCTTAAACGGGAAGATGCGCACCAGCTTATAAACATCGCAGGGGATGCCCTCTTTAGCCAGCAGCTCTGCGGCAGTGAGAACATCTTCCACCTCATCGGCGTAGCTCACCAGTGCGGCCTTTGCACCCGGTGTGAAAATGAGTTTATCGTATTCCTTGCCCGAGCAGCCGTATTTTGCCAGAGCTTTGCTCTCTCCGCCGCGGGGGTAACGGATGGCCCGGGGACCCTGCATCTCATGGCTCAGCAGGATGGGAAGCCAATGCCGCAGTTCTTCGTAGTTCGAAGGCGAATAGATGGGCATTCCGGTCTGGCTGAGAAAAGCCGGGTCGTAGATGCCCTGATGTGTCTCACCGTCTCCGGGGACGAAACCTGCACGGTCCACCGCGAAGACGACATTTTCATGCAGAAGGTTGACGTCATGGATGATCTGGTCGTAGCTGCGCTGCAGGAAGGTCGAATAAATGCAGACCACCGGCAGCATCCCCTTGCTGGCCAGACCAGCTGCAAAGGTCACGGCATGCTGTTCGGCCATGCCGACATCGAAGAAGCGTTCCGGATGGGCATGACTGAAAAACTGCAGACCTGTGCCGTATTTCATGGCGGCAGTAATGGCACAGAGGGTCTTGTCGGTGTTTCCGGCGGCGCTGAGCGTCCGGCCAAAGGCATTCGAGAACGACTCTGCCGGAGCGACCTCGGGGTCAGGGATGCCGGTCAGGTCGAACTTGGAAACGCCATGGTAATTGCCGGGGTTCGACTCAGCGGGCGCATAGCCCTTGCCCTTTTTCGTCACGACATGGAGCAATGTCGGCCCGGGCTGAGCACAGACAGTCTGGAAAATGCGTTCCAGTTCCGGCTCGTCGTGGCCGTCGATGAGTCCAAAATAGTGAAACCCCATATCCTCGAACATCGTGGAATGGTACATGGCCCGGCGAATTGCTTTTTTGCTGTTCTGAAGAGCGCTTTTGATGGGCGCTCCGATGACAGGCACACCGTTCAGGAAACTGTTGACATTTTCCTTGGCCGTAAAATAGCCGTTTGTGGTGCGCAGATGGCCCAGATAGCTTGCCAACGCACCGACATTATGGGAAATGGACATTTTATTATCGTTAAGGATGACCAGGAGATTGTCCAGCTTTCCGATATTGTTCATCCCCTCGTAGACCATGCCGCCGGTGAACGCACCGTCGCCGATGATGGCCACCACATGGCCCGGCTCCCCTTTCAGCTTTTTGGCCCATGCGATGCCGATGGCAACAGAAAGAGCCGTATTGCCATGTCCGGCGATAAAAGCGTCATGGGCGCTCTCATTGGGATTCGGAAAGCCCGAAAGTCCGTCCAGCTGCCGCAAGGTGCCAAAGCGCTTATACCTCCCGGTCAGGAGCTTATGGGTGTAGCACTGATGTCCTACGTCAAACACGAAAGCGTCCTGAGGGGTCTCAAAGACACGATGAAGTGCTACCGTCAACTCGACCGCGCCGAGATTGGAAGCAAGATGTCCGCCTGTTTTGGATACGCTGTCCAGCAGAAACTGACGGATCTCGCCGCAGAGCTGCTGGATCTGCGCGCTGCTCAAGCGCTTCAGGTCACGAGGCTGTGAAATATTCTGAAGCAATGAAGGATGCATAAAATGACCGTCCTCCTCACATTTTAAATTCCTGATGTTTTTTACTTAGACAAGGTGCATGGGATACAGGCAGCCGACCACGATGCCGACGACCATGCCGGCCATGACCTGCAAGGGCGTATGGCCGACCATCTCCTTCAGATGCATATTCTGCAAAAACGGAGAGTTCTTTTCGCTGATGTCGATCCACTCTTCGATCATCTGGTTGAGCACTTTGGCCTGCTCGCCCGTCTCGTGGCGCACACCCATTGCATCGTGCATGGTGATGATGGCGACCACACTGGCCACAGCAAAAATAGCCGAACTGACTCCCTCGCTGCGGGCTGCGGCAATGACCATCGCACAGACTGTCGCGCTGTGGGCACTGGGCATACCGCCGTCGCCCCACATCCTCTCGAGCTGGAACTTGCCCAGCAGGATAAAGTTGATGATGGTCTTGAGCACCTGTGCAACGAACCAGCCCACGATGGAAACAGTCAATATCTCGTTGACCGAGAACAATTCTTTGATAAATTGCATAGTTTGTTCACCTTCTTGAATTTTATCGCAATCCCACAGCCGACGTCTCAAAAAGCAGCGCATTTGCGATATGTAGTCCTGTGCGATTTCTGAGACGATTTCGGCGCAGAATGCGACCGGCTCAGCTGCGGCGGTTCAGCAGTGTGCGGGCCAGCTGCTCCAAAAACGCACTCTTTTCGCCGAATGCGTCGCGCAGCGCTGTGCAGGTCTCGTCATTCAGCTTTTCCGCCAGCTGCATGGCACCGTCAACGCCGAACAGGGTGACAAAAGTCGTTTTGCCATTTTCGCTGTCGCTGCCAATGGGTTTGCCCAGCTGCTCGGCGGTTCCGGTCACGTCCAGCACATCGTCCACGACCTGGAACACGAGACCGATGCCATAAGCATATGCTTCCAGCGCCTTACGCTGAACCTCATCGGCCTGTGCTGCAGCACTGCCCATCTGGATGGCTGCATTGATGAGTGCGCCGGTCTTGTGGCGGTGGATGAGACGGAGCTGTTCCTCGGTAGCGGCAAGCGCCTCATATTTCAAATCGAGTTCCTGACCGTACACCATGCCTCGGCTGCCTGCACCTGCGCCCAGCGCCTGTGCCGCGTGGACACAGACAGAAGCGGGAGCAGGCGCACCGGCGACTGCCTCGAAAGCCTCGGTCAGCAGGACGTCACCGGCCAGCATCGCGGTGGATTCGCCGAATGCCTTGTGGCAGGAGGGCTTGCCGCGGCGCATATCGTCGTTATCCATGCAGGGCAGGTCATCATGGATGAGCGAATAGCAGTGCAGCATCTCGACTGCGGCTGCAAACTGCTCAGCTGCCTCGGCATTGCCGTGGAGCATATCACACACGGCCAGCACCAGCACAGCGCGAATGCGCTTGCCACCGCCCAGCAGGCTGTAGCGCGCTGCGCGGCAGACGTCAGATTCCTCAGGCAGATAGCGCTCACACGCCTGGCTCAATGCCTTTTCAGCACGGGCCAGATATTCGTCATACTGCTTTTTATACTCTGCGCTCTCCATAATGGTTCCTCCCTGCAAACTGTTTGCTTTTATTCTTCTGTTTCGGGTCCTGCCTTTTCGCTGCGGGAAGCATCGATCTCCTCCATTTGAAGCGATGCTTTTTCCAGCGCAGCATGGCAGTATTCCATCAGCGAAGCCGCTTCTGCATAGAGCTTGACCGACTCAGAAAGGGTCGTCTCTTCGCTCTGCATCTGGCTCAGGATGGTTTCCAGACGGGCCATGCCGTCTTCAAAGCTTTTGGGTGCTCTCATTCAGTTCCTCCACGGACGTGACCGTACATTCTGCTGTGTGCGCTGCACCGCGCAGGGTGAGCTTATCACCGGTTGCAAGAACATCTGCACTGCACAGCCTGCCTTTGCTGTCATATACCATCGCATAGCCGCGCCCCAGTACCCGGTAGGGGCTGAGAGAATCGGTCAGTGCTGCGGCGTGGCGCAGCTGCGCCTGCCGCTTCTGAATACAGCTCTGCGCAGCCGCCTCGAGTTCTTTCTGCACTGCGGCAAGCTCTGCCTGCCCACCGGTCAGTTTCCGACGGGTCATGTCATAGGAAAGCTGCTGCTCGGCCATCATCAGACGGCCAGACGCTGCATCCAGACGGCGCTGCATCGCATTCTGGCAGCTCTGTTCCAGCTGGGACAGGGCCCGCAGAAGCTCTGCACGATCCGGCACGGCTAATTCTGCCGCAGCCGATGGGGTCGGCGCACGGCGGTCCGCCACAAAGTCTAAAATGGTAAAGTCTATCTCATGCCCAATAGCACTGATAAGCGGCACTTTGCAGCGGTAAGCTGCCCGGGCGATGACCTCGGCGTTGAAGACCCAGAGGTCTTCCCTGCTGCCGCCGCCCCGGGCTACGATAATTTCGTCTACCCGGCCGCTTTTGTCCAGCGTTCCGATGGCATCTGCGACCTGCTGCGCCGCCTCAAAGCCCTGCACATTGACCGGGCAGAGCAGGAGTTTCGCCGCAGGCCAGCGCCGACCAATGACATTGCGAATGTCCTGCAATGCCGCGCCGGTCTTGCTGGTGACGACGCCGATGCATTTGGGATACGTGGGCAGCGGCTTTTTGTGCTCTACCGCAAAAAGTCCCTCCTGCTCGAGTTTGGCTTTCAGCTGCTCAAAAGCAAGCTGCGCCGCACCAATGCCGTCCGGGAAAATCTCGTTGACATAGATCTGGAACGCGCCGTCCCGCTCATAAAGAGTAGCACGGCATCGCACGACTACCTTCATGCCCTCTTCCGGGCGGAAGCCCAGCCGCCGCGCATCTGAGCGGAACATCACCGCTTTGACACTGGCGCTGGCGTCCCGGAGAGAGAAATAACAGTGGCCGCTGCGGGCGTTCTGTACGAAGTTTGCGATCTCGCCCCGCAGCGCCAAATCGAACAGGATGTCATTTGCATCCAGCAGCGTCTTGACATACCGGTTCAGGGCCGAGACGGTGATCACTTCAGCCATAGCCCGGCCTCCCGTGCGGCGAGGATAGATACGCCGATGGCGTTGTCACTGGAATACTGGCCGGGTACGAAATACACCTGCGGGAGGCGCTGCTGCACCCAGCTGCGAATGATGTCACTGCTCATCACGCCGCCTGCACAGACCACAGCAAGCCCGGGATATTCCTTCTGAGCCGCTTTGGTCATCTTGACCACGGTATCTGCCACGCAGAGCAGGCAGTACTTACAGACATAGGCAGGACTTTTGCCAGCTGTCAACAAAGCATTGCACTGGTTTTCCAGCCCGGAAAGGCTGCATTCCATGCCTCGGACACTGGATTTCGGTTTTATCGTCACATCACATTCTGCGGCCAGACGAGAGACATCGACGCCAGCCGGGAATCCAAAGCCCAGCTTGACGCCCACACGGTCCACAGCCTGTCCGGCGTAGAGGTCGGAGCTGGTCCCCAGCGTCTCGATATGCTTCACTTCATCGCAAAGGAGCAGGTCAGTCGTGCCGCCGGAAATATGGAACAGCAGTGTTTTCTCGCGGAAGAACTCTTCACCCTTGGCCGCAAACAGTGCCGCCGCCGCATGGCCCTGCTGATGGGTCGTACGGACGAGCGGGATGCCCCGGGCCAGCGCGAACGCCTCGGCAGCGCTGACGCCCGCCAGGAAACAGGGCATATAACTGCCCTCTACCAGACGGGGCTTTTCCGACACGCCTACGGCACTGATTTTGGTCAAATCGAATTCACCGCTCAGTTCTTTCAGCATCTCAGGCAGAGCGGCTGTGTGGTGAAAAAGGGCGTCGCTCTGGCGCAGCCCAAGCTGGCCCTCCTTCACCGGAAGGAAACGCTTTTTTGCGCAAACAACCTCTCCGGCTGTATCAAAGACAGCCAGAGAGGTTGCATAATTGCTGGTGTCGATGCCCAGCGTATAGCTGCTCACAGCTGCTCAGGCTCTGCGTCCAGACCCTGCTCGCGTGCCACCGTACCCAGCAGACCGTTGACGAACTGATAATCCTCGTCTGCGCCATACTTTTTGGTCAGCTCGACTGCCTCATTGATGACGACGCCAGGCTTTTTCTCGTCGCCGTACAGCATCTCGGCCAGACCCAGACGGAGCACCGTCAGGCTCACGCGGGGCAGACGCTCCATCGTCCAGTTGCGCAGATGGGCGCTGATGAGGTCGTCCACCTCTGCGGAATGCTCATAATAAGCCCGCAGCAGGCGCTGGCCAAAAACATCCACCGGATGCTCTTCATCGCACTCGTGGTGGTTGTCCAGAGCCTCCTGCAGGGGAATGTCACCAAAGGTCTGAGAAAATGCCAGCAGAAATGCATTTTCGCGTGCTTCACGACGGGGCAAAATATTTTCCATAATGTTCCTCTCACAGCGGCAAGGCCCTCCCTTTTGCGGGAAGGCCGACCGCAATTCTCTTTTACGTTTTGTTTCTCGGCTCAGGCCTGCGGCTCAGCCGCCGGGGCCAGACCGGCAATGACAAGGTCAACGCGGCTGACCGTGACATTGGTCATGTTCTGGACGGCAGACTTGACGTTTTCCTGCACCTTTTCAGCCACAGCCGGGATGCGCGCGCCAAAGGCTGCTACAATTTCCAGAGTGATCTCTGCCGTGCCGTCCCGCATCTCTACGGTAACGGGCGACTGGACGTTGGCGCGCTCGAGAAGGTCTTTCACCTTCCGGTTCTGCTTGCCGCAGGACACTTCTGCCACGCCCTCGATCTCCAGCGCTGCACAGCGGGCGATCTTGCCGATGACCTCTGTGGAGATCTGCAGACTGCCGCCTTTAAGATCCATGTTCTGTAAATCCATTCTATGGCCCTCCATCCAAAATGAGCGAATGCCCATTTTATTTTATGCGTTCCATGCAAAGAGAGCATCCCTTTGCAAAACCTTTGATGCCATTATACCATTTTCTCCGGTTTTATACAACACCTTACTTCACTTCCACCACAGTAATATTCTGCGCAGTCACCTCGCTCTTGCTGAGCACGATGTCCCGTATCTGGGCCACCTGTGCCGCCGTCAGCGCGTCGCCGGAGGTCATCACGGTCAGGTCAGCCCGGCCGGACTGCAAAAAGCAGAGGCAGTCGGCAAAGCCTTTCGCCTTGACCAGCGTTTCTATCTCATTTTCTGCGTTGAGGTCTTCGAGGTTGGAAGTCAGCTGCTGGGTATAACCTTTTTTCTCCTCGGCGGAAAGGCCCGAGGTCTTGAGGGTCTTCTGGATCGTGTCCATCGCTTCATCGTGAGCTTTCTGGCGCTTGAGACGGGCTTCCTCAAAGAATTTTGCTCCTGCGTCGTTGGCCACGCTGACGAGCTGGGCCTCCCCATAATTCTTGTTGGCACTGGATATTGCTTCGGCCTCCGTCATCAGCCCATCGGTAACGGGTGCTGTCACAGGCTCACCTTCCACAGCCACCGCCGAGACGTTGACAGCCTCTTCATCCACGCCGATGCCGGTGCGGGCATACTGCCAGTTAAGGTATACCGCCACGACCAGCGCGGCCGCAAGGGTCAGCGCTGTGACCCTGCGTGTGTTTTTGGTGATAGCTCTCATTTGTGTCTCCTCCTTGCATAACTTATATTTCATCGCTGCAAAAAATCATTCCCGGCGCTGCTCTACGCAGATGCGGTTGGACGGAACATCCAGCAGCGCCCCCACCAGTTCGGTGATTCGGGCGGCGACCCGGACATCTCCCCCGCCCTCGCACACCACGGCCACCCCGCACACTCTGGGGGTGCAGACTGTCTGTGCCAGCGCGGTCCCGTCGTCCAGCAGCACATGGGTCTGCTGTTCCTGGGTCTGTCCCGAGAGCGTGTCCAGAGCATAGATGGTCTCCTCTCCGCTTTCCAGTGTTATCATCACGGTGGTCTTTCCCGCGCCCTCTACCTGCGCGATGAGGACGGAAAGCTGCTGCTCGAGCTGCTGGCGGTAGACGTTGTCATCCGCCGGGGCGGCGCTTGCTGCGGCGGTCTTCTCTGAAGGGGTGAACAGCTCCGACAGCAGGATGAGCAGCATGGCCGCCGCGCCCAGCAAAACCGCCAGCCGGGTGCGGTTTTCCTTCTGCGCGAGGTCCTTCAGCCGCGAAAAAAGCTCGTTGTTCATAGCACATCCTCCCCGCTGGGGCTGTTCCATTTGATGCATTCCGGTCTTAGCTGAAGCTGTCCTTCCAGCAGCGCTTCTATTGCCCGCTTCTGCGAGGCAGTGACGGCGTCCTGAGGGACGATCTGTACCTCAGCCGCTTCCACGCCCTCAGAGGTCTGGCGCAGAATGATATTCAGCCTAAGCAAAACACCCGCCTCGCTGAGACAGCGTTCTTCGAGCGCACGGGAGAGTTCTTCTGCCGTCTGTGCCAGAACCTGTCTCTTATACACATCTCCGAGCCCACGAGACTACGCTGCATCT
>ENA-OXRE01000457-OXRE01000457.1-human-gut-metagenome-genome-assembly--contig:-NODE-457-length-11227-cov-11.1589_pt1 | contig 11227 bp, 7 predicted proteins | sample MGYA00249591_ERZ652581 | MGnify/ENA primary metagenome ERZ652581 (study PRJEB26925, sample SAMN05826965) | human gut metagenome | biome: ENVO:2100002; feature: ENVO:00000062; material: ENVO:00002003... | reverse complement strand
TGCAGCGTAGTCTCGTGGGCTCGGAGATGTGTATAAGAGACAGATACGTATGTACAAACATTTCCTGACAAGCGTATTGCTTGTATTTTTCATGCTATCCTGTAGCAAACTTTCCCCTTTTGAAGGAAAGATGCGAGAATGCGTACAAACCTCCCTAAGCTGGAGAAACGACACGACCGGTATCTGGGAAACAGCAGGCTGGTGGAACTCGGCGAACGTATTAACCGCCACCATTCGCTACGGTGCCGTAACCAAAGATCCGGCCATCCCTTCTGTCATAGAGGATGTATTCGAGAAAGCCCGTCATTACCAAGTAGGCGTAGACTCAACCGGTACTCCCCGTTATTGCGACAACTTCATCAACGATTATTACGATGACGAGGGTTGGTGGGCATTGGCATGGATCGAGGCCTCCAAACTGACCGGAGAGAAAAAGTACCTAGATATGGCCGAGATCATATTCGATGATATGACAACCGGCTGGAGCGACGCTTGCGGAGGTGGCATCTTCTGGAAAAAGAACCCGCTGCATTACAAGAACTCCATAGCGAACAACCTGTTCTCCCTGACAGCTATCCGATTATATAAAGCGACCCAAAATCCGGCGTACCTCGACTGGTTCAAGAAGAACATAGATTGGTATATGCGAACCGGCATGATCAATACGGACATCTACCAAATCGAGGACGGCACGAAAGACGATTGTACCCCCAACCGCAACGCCCACTACACCTATAACCAAGGCGTAGCCATCGCTGTCTTAGCCGAGATGTATCTCCAAACCAACGATAAATCTTATTTGGAACTAGCGGAAAAGATCGCCGACGCTACCATCACCACACAATTGGTAACTGACGAGGGTATTCTCCGTGAAATGAAGCCCGAGATCGATGATAGCAACGACGGTGTCCAATTTAAGGGTATCTTCATCCGTCATTTAGCCTTCCTGTATGAAGTGACAAAGAATCCGGCTTACAAGGATTTCATCTTGAAAAACGCGGAATCCATCATCACAAAAGATTATGACCCCACATCCAAAAGCTTCGGTTGTTATTGGTACGGCCCTTTCCACAAGGAAAACTCGGCAGCAAACGCTTGCGCTTTGGAATGCGTGATAGAGGCTTATGATTTAACGAAATAGGTATCCGGAAAGACGCAGCTTGTCGTTATTCACACAGCCAGCGGGCGATATTCCGCTCTGGCTCCCCCGGAGCTGGAACGGATGTAACATACGGCTCTGGCTCATTGACAAAAAAACGGGACGGCGGACATCTCCGCCGTCCCGCCCAAAAGAGACAGCCTTATCTCTGTTTGTATTCATGTCAAGGCTGGTTTTTTACTGATAACGGGGCCATATAAACCCTGTTTTTCATATCGTGCACAAACATAAGACTTCTTTTTCACAAAAGAACAAATTCCTTCTTCTTTCTAGAAATACATGCTTTATAACATACCGCACTCCCTCTCGGTTGCTAGCGTGGACTTCTATTACAAAGGATAGGCGACGCAGCACGCTACGTCTCCCTCCGTTTTCTTTTTACCAATAATAGGTATCCATAATCTCCTTCATTTTAGGGGTATTCGTGTCCTCATCCTTAACATCTTTCCGCAGCTTCAGCATCTCCTCCTTCATTTGCCGGATGATCTTGGCGTATTGGGGATCGTTATAAGCGTTGTGATTCTCACGAGGATCGGATTGAAGGTCGTAAAACTCCCATGCTGGTGTCGTGGTCTTATCCTCCGAACCAGTCATATTCAGACGGTCGCCATAGAAAAACATCAGTTTATACCGCTCATTACGGATACCCATATGGGCCGGACGGTTCGAATGTTGGGTCCAATAACGATAATACATCTCCTTACGCCAATCCTTTGGGGTATTTCCTTTCAGATTATCGCGAAAACTATGGCCCTGCGATTCATTCGGGGTCTTCACGCCTGCGTAATCCGCCAGCAAAGAGGCAAAATCCACGTTCAAGATCATATCCTTATTGCGGGTCCCCGCCGGGATCTCTTTCGGGTAACGGATCACGAAAGGCATACGTAGAGACTCCTCATACATCATACGCTTATCGAAGAAACCATGCTCTCCTAAGAAATAACCTTGGTCGGATACGTACACCACGATCGTATTATCGGCGATTCCCATATCGTCCAGCGCTTTCAATAACTTCCCGATATTATCGTCGATCGTAGCCCCGCAACGCAGATAGTCGCGCACCAATTTCTGGTAAGCGGCGCTACGGGCGGCAGATCGATGCATCCCCTTCGTCGTAAAAGGCAACTCCGGATACCGGCACCACCATTTATCAGGGTCTTGCGACGCCACGTCCCAACGACGGGCCAACTCCTCCAAAGGCTGTCCGGAGAAAGTACGTCCATTCGTCTCCGGCCCCCAATCAAATAAGTTCTCCGGTTCCGGGAAAACAACGCCGTCATACAAATGCCTCATCCGTTCTGGAAAATCCCAAGGTTCGTGTGTAGCCTTGAAATGACAACACATCATGAAAGGCCGGTCCTTATCGGCCTCTTTCATCCAACGGATCGCCTTATCTGTCACGATATCCGTGGAGAAACCTCGTACCCGCTCCCCGAAATTACGCTCACCCGGCCAAGGTTCCGTACAATTTATAAAAGTAGGGTCTCGGTACTCGCCTTGGTCATGGAACACGGAATAGAAGTCGAAACCTTGCGGTTGCGTTTTCAGATGCCATTTACCGACCAAAGCGGTCTGATAGCCTCCCGCCCGCATTTGCTTGGCGATATTATCCTGCTCCGGATCAAAAGAATCACTTAACGTGTAGACACCGTTCACGTGACTATAGGCTCCGGTCAAGATCGCCGCGCGACTCGGAGAAGAGATCGAGTTCGTACAAAAACAATTATCCAATACGCAACCCTCCGCAGCCAAGCGACGGATATTCTCGTTGCGGGCATATTCCCCCAACACGCCCCCGTAAATACCCCACGATTGGGAAGTATGATCATCCGATAGGATAAACAAGATATTGGGACGTTCCTCTTGCGCCGGTTTATTGGCGGCAAAGAGAGACTGCCCGTTTCCCGAAAGACAACAGGCAGTCATTCCGATACTAATGATCGATTGTTTCATAAGTCATGACGTTTTTTCCCTTGTACTAAACCCGGTTCCCTACGTTCCGTACCCTTCATACGAGTCAAGTCATCCCCTAACTCATGGCGTTTCTGGTCCGCGATCTTCATCAATTTAGCGGCTTCCTCCGGATATTGGGTAATCACGTTATAACGCTCTCCCGGATCACGGCGCAGGTCGTACATCTCCGGCTTCATGATCTCCAGATTCGTCAACTTACCCGGCTGGCCGTCGTTTCCCGGCTCATAAGCCCCATAAGTAACATATTTATGGGGGAATACCAATTTGAACATTCCATCCGTAACAGCCTCCAAGTCATTCTTTCGATAGTAATAGACGAAAGACTCACGTGGGTTGGCGTCTTTTTTACCCTCGATCAACGGCAAGATACTTACTCCGTCAATCTTGCGAGGAGGAAGCGGAGCCTGCGTGATCTCGGCGAACGTAGGAAGAAGGTCGATATTAGAAGCTAACTTATTACAAGTCGTGCCCGGTAACGTCTTACCTTTCCAGTACATGATACAAGGAACCCGGTTACCACCATCAAAGGTCGTAGCCTTTGCCTCACGTAACCCACCGGCTGAACCGGCATGATTCCCGTAATTGGTCCAAGGGCCATTATCGGAAGTCAAGATCACCAACGTATTATCTTCCAAGCCCAGCTCACGCAATGCCTTGAATATCTCACCTACACTCCAGTCGATCTCCATCATCACGTCGCCATATAAACCCTGCTCGCTCTTTCCCTTGAATTTATCGGAAACGGCCAACGGTACATGGGGCATATTATGGGCCAGATACAAGAAGAAAGGCTTATTCTTATTCTTCTTGATGAAATTAACAGAACGGGTGGTATAATCCGTAGTCAACCGTGTTTGGTCCGTATTATAACCGATAATCTCATTTCCGTCATAAGTCGGCAAATCCGGGAAATTAAAGACCTCACCTTGTTGCGGATGGAAAGGCCACATATCGTTAGAATACGGCAACCCATAATATTCATCGAAGCCATTTTGCAAGGGGAGGAACTCCTTTTGGCTACCTAAATGCCATTTACCGAAGATAGCGGTACTATATCCTTTCTGTTTCAATACCTCTGCGATCGTCATCTCCTCTGGATGGACACCGTAGTTCGAATCTGGCCCCGGAGCGCCGGAAAAACCGATACGATTCGGATAGCAGCCGGTCAACAAGCCGGCACGAGAGGCTCCACTGATCGGCTGTCCTACCAAAAAGTGCGTAAAACGAATGCCTTCCGCCGCCATCTTATCGATATTCGGAGTGGTATATCCGTAAGCTCCATTAAAAGAAAAATCTCCGTAACCCACATCATCCAAATTGATTAGGACGATATTCGTGTAATCAGCGGCTATGCCTGCCATTGAAAAAGCTGAGGCGGCCGTCAGTAACATTAGTTTATTCTTCATGATATTATTTATTGAAATATTGGCTTTGAAGTGCCATCCTGTGTTTGGCACTTCAAAGATAACAGTTTTTAATTTACCCAAGAATTAATCCCAGTTCGGATTTTGCTCCAAATTAGGGTTCAAGACTGTTTGGTTATAAGGGATCGGCCATAAATAATCTCGTTTCGGATTAAAAGAACGTTTCACGACTTCTATTCCCTCATAATTATGCATCATACCATTATTTTCTTTCTCGGCGGTTTTCCAGCGCAAGATATCCGAATAGTAGAGTCCTTCAAAGGTCAACTCGATACGGCGTTCACGGCGGATTACCTCACGCATCTGATCTTTCGTCAAACCTTTTGGTACTTCCGGCATATTGATATCCGGACGCCTACGCAATTGGTTGATGGCATCATAAACTGACTGATCAGGACCACTCGCCTCATTCTGCGCCTCGGCATACGTCAACAGAACTTCCGCATAACGAATCAAAATGAAATTGAAAGCCGAACGTTCTACTAAAGGAATCGTTACATCATCCTCATAAGAAGTGTATTTCTTCACACCGAAACCCGTAGTCGCCACATCTTCTTTTGTGATCGTCTTTCCTAAATACGGATAACCGATGCAAACGATCGATTTCAATAAACGGGGATCTCTGTTCTCATACGGACGAGTCGGATCATAAAGTGGTGACTCTTCTATCGTCTTCCCGTCAACACAGAGATATGTATCAACCAGTTCCTTCAAGGGAGCCGGACGATTCAAGCGCCAGATATTCTGATCATAATCCGTTGGATACTCTGGCAATTTCGCTTCTATATCAAAGATTACCTCACAATTATATTTATTATCTTCGCTAAAGAAATGACGATAATCATTGAATAATTGATAAACGCCAGACTCCATTACCTGCTTAGCAGCTTGGGCCGCCTCCGCCCAACGAGAATTATATAATAAAGTACGGGCTTTTAACGCTAACGCAGCACCTTTTGTCGCACGTCCCAAGTCTGAGCTAGCATAGGTGTCCGGTAGCACGGCAGCGGCCTCCTCCAAATCCTTGACAATCTGATTCACTACCTCTTCCTTGGAATTGCGAGGTAATTCGGCTTGCTCATCCGCATTGGAAGCATCTATAATCAGTGGCACACCTCCGAATTTATCGACCAGACTTAAATAATAGAAAGCTCGTAAGAACTTGGCTTCACCCACCATCTTCGCCTTCTCCGACTCGTCCATATCGACACCTCCGACATTAGCGATGAAAGTATTCGTACGGCCAATGCCAACGTAACAGTTCTTCCATAAGCTTCCGATTAAAGCCGTAGTAGACAAATGTTCACCTTTTCCAATTGCTTGCGTACCATTCGCCTCGTTATAAGGCATCGCATTCGCTGTCAACATATCGAATTCCATCGTATGCAATGAACGCCAAGGTTTCAATGCGTTGTAACATCCCATTATACCGGCGCTCGCATGCTCTTTTGTCTTCCAGAATGTTTCCGTGGAATATTGATCGGAAGGATCTACATCCAACCAGCTATCACAAGCGGTTAAACTCATACAAGCGACAGCGACACATATCATCTTATATATTTTACGTCTCATATTATTATTCCTTATTATTTAAAATGTGACATTAACACCTGCCGTATAAGTCCGTACAGACGGATAGGCATACCAGTTGCTTCCCTTCAAGTTCTTCTCCGGATCAAAATCCTTCATCGGAGAGAACGTGAATAAGTTTTGCGCATTGACAAAGACCTTCAATCTCTTAACAACACCGCTTTTCAAGAAAGAGACCGGTACGTTATAAGAAAGTTGCAAGTTCTTCAAACGTAAATAAGAGGCGTTTCTCAACCAGAAATCATTTGTACGGAAATTCTCATTCAAGCATCCTTCATATGTAGTCAAGATAGGCAATGTAGCGCTGGTTCCCCGCTCGGGAGTCCAAGCATCCGTCAACCATTGTTCCGGCAAACCACAACCAAACCATAAAGGAGTAGCACCAATGCGGTCTCCATATGTATAGACATCAGTTACACCTTGGAAGAAAGCGCTCAGATCCCAATCCTTATATCCTAAGTTGATATTGAATCCATAAGTTATCTTAGGAATCACACCACCACGTATCTGGCGGTCATCTTCGGTAATTTTCCCATCTCCATTCGTATCCTCAAACTTCAGATATCCCGGTTTAGTAGCCGCGGTTTGATACGGACTATTCTTGATTTCCTCCTCAGATTGGAAAATACCGATAGCATGAAGCATATAATAAGAATCGATAGGCTTTCCTTCTTCCAAGATAAACATTCCATCAATGATTGTTTGCCCCTTCAAGCTAACGATCTTATTTTTGATAAAGGTCATATTTCCATTTACCTCGTAACGGAAGTCCCCGATATTGTTCCGATATCCCATATTCAACTCGAAACCTTTATTGCTCACCTCGCCGATATTACGGATCGGCCCATCCAGACCACCTACTTGATCCGGCAAAGTAACCTTACGCAAGATGTCGGAAGTACGTTTATCAAAGAACTCGAAAGAGAAATCCAAGTTTCCGTTTAATAAGCTAGCGTCAATACCGACATTCGTCATGGTCGTTGTCTCCCATGTAATGTTCGGATCGTTATAAGCGGTAATAGCCGCTCCGGATTGCATCGCTCCATTCAACGGGTAGTTATAATCCGTGATTGAACCATCATTTTTTATCACCTTCAAGTTCATTAGGTCCACGTAGCGGAACAAATCGATACGCTCGTTACCCAATTGTCCCCAAGAAGCTCTCAATTTCAGATTGTAGATCCAAGGAATATCTTTCATAAATTCTTCCTCGCTCAAACGCCATCCGGCAGAGAATGAAGGGAAAATACCCCAACGATTTCCTTTGGCAAAACGGGACGAACCATCATAACGAAAGTTACCCTCAAATAAATAACGGTCTTTATAACCATAATTCACCCTACCAAAATAAGACATCAAGACTGATCTCGAGGAAGTGCCCGCTACACTCGGATTACTAGAACCCGCATTTAATTCGTGCAACTCGTTCCCTAAGAAACCTTCTACCTTAGCGGAAAATTCAGTCTTATCATCACTCTCAAAACTATAGCCAGCCAAGACTTTTACGTCATGGGCATCATTGAACTTCTTGCCCCAAGATAAGGTATTGAATACCGTAACTGCCAAGTTATTCTTATCACCTTTATAAGCATGGCGTGTATTCTGACCGTCATAAACCACTCGTTTCTCCTCATTGGTCTTCAACTGATATTCGTATACATCAGGCGCAAAACGAGATTGCAGATAATCATATTTGTTTAAACCGACATTCAAGTTATAAACGATATCAAACGGAAGCTTATATTCCGCAGACAAATTCGCCAACATACGCAAGGACTTATGCTTGTTCTCGCCCTCATCGGCCAACGCCAACGGATGGCGATAGATATTATGCCCAGGAGTACGGATAAAAGTATCCGCATAGCGACCATCGGCCGTATAAGTCGGGTGGAAAGCCTGCGCTTTATAAGTCATCTCCACTAAGTTTGCCACACCCGCTACCGGCTCATTATAGATCTGATAATGCGCATTGATATTAGCGCCGATCTTCAAACGGCTATTTACCTGAGCAGTCGTATTCACGGCTAAAGTATATTTATTGGAGTCCGTACCACGCAATACTCCATTTTGATCGCCATAACCTAAAGATACGGAATACGTATATTTATCATCACCTCCGGAGAAACGCATGTTATGCTCCATGATAAAGGCATTATTATACATGATATCCAACCAATTATTCTGCGGATACATAATCGGGTCTGTCAACATACCTTGTTTGTACTCCTCGATTAACGCATCAGAATAATCCACCGTTAGTTTACCTTCGTTCCGTTGCGCTTGGTTTCTCATTTCCATAAATACGACCGGGTCATATACGAAATCCGGCAGATAGGTAGCCTGCTGCACGCCAAAATAATTATTATAATCGACGGTAAACTTACCTTTCTTTCCCCCCTTTGTCTTTACCAAGACAACGCCATTCGCCGCACGAGAACCGTAGATAGCGGAAGAAGCCGCATCTTTCAATACGGAAATACTCTCAATATCATTCGGATTTACCGCTTCCAACGGGAACTCGATACCATCCACCAAAATCAACGGGTTATTATCGTTCAAGGTTCCCTGACCACGAATACGAATCGTCGCCCCGTCCGCTCCCGGCTGAGCACCCGCTTGATTTACGTAAACACCTTGCGTACCTTGCAACGCTTGGGTCGAGTTGGTGATCGGACGATTCTCCAACGTCTCCGCATCCAAAGAGGAGATCGCTCCTGTTAAATTCACTTTCTTCTGCGTTCCGTAACCTACGACCACAACCTCATCCAACTTCTGGGTATCCTCGGACAGGCTAACCATTACTTTCGAAGAATTACCAACCTCGACCGTACGATCCGTATAACCGATATAAGAAACTACCAAAATCGCATTGTCCGGTACTTCCAGACTGAAGTTTCCATCGATATCCGTAATCGTTCCGTTCGTAGTTCCTTTAACGACAACATTCGCCCCGATAATGGGTTCTCCCAAAGCATCTTTTACTTGTCCGGTAATCTTTCGTGGCGAAGACTGGAATAAGGCATTCGGATGTGAGACACTTGAAACACTCTTTGACTTAATTATAATCTGCCGGTCTACAATCTCATATTGGTATCCCGTATTTTTCAAGGCTTGCTCTAAGACCTCCTCTAACGAAGCATTATTTGCTTTTACACTCGTTTTCCTATTTACATTTACTTGATTATCATTCAAGAAGAACGTGTACTCACTATTTTTCTCTATTTCTTTTAGTACTTCCGATATACTGCAATCCTGTTTATTCATGGAAAGCTTATAATTCTGTCCATAGGTAGAAGCGGATACAGTGCATGCGAAAGCCAAGGATAACAACGCACTTATCTTCATGACTCGGTTTACTTTTCTGATTTTTTTCATAACTTTGTAATGTTTCTGATGAATAAATTAGCAGGTGTGTCGGCCTCTCAACTCCTAACGCCTGCCGTCAAGAACATTTGCTCAGGAGGAGAAACTTAGTTTGTCCTCCTGTTTTTTATTAGACTTAAGAACTGTTAACAAGCATATCTCTTAGAATTTAACGTTAGACACTCATTTATCTCCCTTTATATATAGTTCATATTCATTGTCTTTCTCTCTGTATTTAATGGGCGACGTATTGCTCAGCATAAACAGGATTCGCTCCAAGGACTCATCCCGCACCTTAAACGTAAACCGATATTTCTCCGCTATCTCCTTCGGACACTTTATCTTCCGCCCGTACCAAGGCTCCAGACGGGTAAGGATCATACTCAAGCGTTCGTTCTCAAAACTGAGGACACCGTTACGCCAACCCGAATACTCCTCGGCATTAACCGTCTTAACTCTAACGGTATTCGCTTGTTTGTCGAAAACCAACATCTCGTTCGGGTTCAATATCACCTCACGCCTGTTCTTCACATTGGGACCTCCCAAGCCAATCTTCACCTTACCGTTTAACAGGATCGTCTCCAACTTGCTCTCGGAATCATAGTTGAAAACCTCGAAGGCCGTGCCCAAGGCCGTTACATCCATGTTCTTGGTATGCACGGTAAATGGTCTTTCCCGATCTTTCGCTACGTCGAAGAAGGCTTGCCCTTTTAATTCCACATCACGGGTCTTGCCATCGAAACTCTTTGGGTAAATCAACTGGCTATTCGGCCCCATTCTCACGGTCGTGCCGTCCGATAAGGAAACCGACTCTATGCAACGGACACCGGAGGCCATTACATATATATATTGATCTTCTTTCGTATGAGACCAATAAACTACGCTTCCTACACCTAAAAGTAGCAATATGGAGGCGGCTATCGCCGTAATCTTATAGACCCAGAGTTTACGGACACCGTTTGTCGCCATTGTCCGGGCTATGATTCGTTCCCACATGCGATTCCCCACCACGGGATTCACGCGATCCGCAGCCTCGTCCCATTGGGAACGCATACGCTCTTCCACTTTTGGGTCACACAGCAAACGTTGCCGATCTTTCTCATCCAGAGCATCCCGCATCAACTTCTTCAATATCGTTCTCGTATCTTCGCTCATGTTTATTATTCTTGTTCTATTTATAAATACACGCCATGTTTTCCTTCCCCCTATTGGGTGATAAAAAAATTTCACTTAGGTATACAAGAAATATAACGGATCTTCCTTGCTTTCCATCCTTATATTTCCGTCCTTTGTATTCAATGAAATTGGTTGCCGACGGTGTCGGCAGTATTTCCGACGCCGTCAGCAATATTTCCGACAGCGTCAGCAGCATTGCCGAGGGCGTCGGCAACCGATTTCATCAAATAGAAACGCCAAAGAGATAAACGTTAAATCTCCGAGGCATCCTATACATTATCCATTTAAATAACGAGAAAATCATGGGAAAACCAAGAAGTGGCATCCAAGTCAGTATTTATAATACACCGGGCAATGAACAATGCGGGCCAACATCCTGCGCACGAGTCATCACCAGAGATACCAAACGCATGAACGATATATGTGAGTATATTTCCGAATGCTCATCCGTCACCTCCGCCGACATAAAAGGTGTATTGGAGGCGCTTACTTCCTATATCGGCAGGGAATTATCCTATGGGTCTGTCTCTTATACACATCT
>ENA-OXRE01000438-OXRE01000438.1-human-gut-metagenome-genome-assembly--contig:-NODE-438-length-11745-cov-71.2372_pt1 | contig 11745 bp, 10 predicted proteins | sample MGYA00249591_ERZ652581 | MGnify/ENA primary metagenome ERZ652581 (study PRJEB26925, sample SAMN05826965) | human gut metagenome | biome: ENVO:2100002; feature: ENVO:00000062; material: ENVO:00002003... | reverse complement strand
GATACTATCTGGCAGCAACCAAGCATTTCAGTTTCGATGGGGTAGGGACATTGGGTGTTCACGCCGCATACGTGGATTACCGTGCCTGCTGGTTCCCTCATTACAGAAGGCCTGCCGCGGGGGTGAATTTCAAATTCAACCTATTGCCGGAAGACAACCTGGCAGTGAAAGCTTTGAACGGCTTGGATCTGATGGCCGAATATGACGCCCGCACAGTGAACATCGGGGCGCACTACCAGCTTTGGAAAGACCACATCAACCTGATTGCCGAATTGAACAACGGGAAATACTTCTCCGGTGGTATTTACTTTAAAATCCATCTGAAATGATAAAAAAGATTATCCGATTAGGATCTCCGGAATAGATTCTGTTCCTTTATAAAAAAGGAGGATTTATGGTTGGAAATATAAGTATAACAGATGTGTATATGAGTGTATTGTCTTCACTGAGTGTAGATGAAAAACCGGATTTGATTGCAAAACTGACAAATTCCATCAGAAATACGTATACAAAGGAACAGAATATTGAAACAGAAGATCCTTTTGCTTGTTACGAAGGCGATTGGGGCGGAAATATGTCGGCTGAGGAATATGCAGATGATTTACGTAAGCCCTAATTTGAGGGTTTGTCTTTCTTATATCCAACTGTTGCAAAGATAATAAAACAGCTATCCTGGGTGTAAAAAACCGCCATAGAGGCAGTCTCCATGCAGAGGCGCTCTATGGCGGTTTCCCGTTTCCCCTCGTTTACCGGGAAAAATTCCCGTTTCCGGGAAGCCGGGAGGTTACTCTTCCATCTTGAGCTTGCCCAGTTCTTTCAGGATGTGCTCCATGGCTTCTTTGTAAACCTCCGGTTTCTCTTTTTCCAGCCATTTCATCAGTTTGAAGTAAGAATTTGGAGTCACAATCTTTCCGTCCCGAATTTTGGTGGCGGTGGACCGGCCTATCGCACCTTTGTCGCCCAAGTTGTTGGGGTTTAAATCGTTTCTTCGCACGGCATTACCGATGCAGGTGCTGATGATCTCAAATTTTTTTCATGTTACTAAAAATTAAATTATTAAATAATGATTTGTAAACAGCATAAACATAGCTACTTACAAAATGTCTCGGCAAAGATAGGAAATGTTTATTAACAATTGCTTGTTTTTGTGAGCAACGCCCTATTTATATTTTGCGTTCCTTTGCGTTATATTTATACTAACACACAAAAGAAATGGATTATACAGAGCAGTTTATCCGGCTGAATTGCAGTTTGATGTCGGATTACAAAATGATGAAGCTGAATGCCGACATGAAATGCATGGGGCTGGGGTTGTATCTTGAAACGATATTGTTTCTGCGCAAACAGCAGGAATACAAACATGATTTTAATGAACTAGATTTGTTGGCCGATCAGTGGGGAGCTACCGTGGAAAATCTGCAACATCTTATTAAGGACTTCGATTTGTTTCTCATTACAGAGGACGGGTATTTCCGATGTCTGTATCTGGACGAGGTGATGGGATATCAGAGTAAACTTTCCGAGCAACGTGCCGCTGCCGGTAGTAAGGGAGGGAGAAGCTGTAAGAAAAGTACGGTGAAAGCATCTGCAAAAGCAACTGCGTCTACAGCGTCTGCAATAGGGAGGGGCAGAATCAACGAGGGGAAAAACGGTGATGCGTCCTGCGTGGATAATAACGAGGGAGTCTACACGAAAAGCAATGATGCGTCTTGCATGGATAATAACGGGGAAGCCTACATGAAAAGCGGTGATACACCCTGTATGGATCGCAACGAGGAAGTCTATACGAAAAGCAGTGGTGCACCCTGCGTGAATAATAACAAGGAAATCTACATGGAAAGTGGTGATACACCTTGCGTGGATCGTAACGGGGAAGTCTACATGAAAAACGGTGATACGTCCTGCATGGATAATAACGGGAAAGCCTACCTGAAAAGTGGTGGTGCACCTTGCATGGATTGCAACGAGGAAATCTACATGAAAAGCGGTGATGCGTCCTGCATGGATCGCAACGAGGAAATCTACATGAAAAATGGTGGTGCACCTTGCATGGATAATAACGAGGAAATCTACATGAAAAGCGATGATGCGTCCTGCATGGATAATAATGAGGAAGTCTATACGAAAAGCAGTGGTGCACCCAGTATGGATAGCAAGGAGAGAATTTATATGGAAAGCAGCAATGTAGATAGTGACAAGGTTGTCTGCATGGATAACAGCAAGCCAATCCATTCGGATTATAATAAGGAAATCTACAAGGAAAACAGCACGGAGAGCAACGTGAAAAGTAGTGCGGAAAGTATGAAAAATACGACTGCAAAAAATATAAATGAAAATTCAGTCAAAAATGTGATTCAAAGTGTTGATAATGAGTGCTATGGAAAGAACTTGCAAGCAAGCTTTAAGCAAAGCTTTATAAGAGAAGAAAAGAATAGAGGAGAGAAGAAAAACAACAATAACAAAGAAAAAGAAATAATTGCTGTTGCTGCTGTTGATAAACTTCCCCGATTTTCCGAATTGTCCGAAACGATACCCCGATGGGAACAATGCATCAATGAAGCTTTCATTACCCAGAGTTGGCTGGAGGCTGTGGGGATGATGTCAGGTTTGAAAGAACTCTTTTTGAACAATCTTTCTTTTATTCGTGATCTGTTCAAGAAACATGTCGTGGCACAAGGAAACACAGGAGGAATCACTTCCGTGTCCGAAGCCGAAGCTTATTTCGCCAACTACATCCGCCGAGAAAGGCCCACCCGTCTTTTTCTGGAAGAAAAGCTGAAAGAAAGGAGCCGGATGCAAAATGAATCGATATCACTTTCACCCTACGAAACGTACAATCCGCTGACCGGCGAACGTTCGTACTGCGGAGTTCCTCTTCCCGGCAATGCACCACCGCGCCCCAACGGACGTGCCACCTGGGATAACCTGAAACAGAGCTGGATATGACGCGCGAAGAACATGCAGACTATGTGCGGTGGCTGAAAAGCCTGCCGCGCAGAAAGGACCATTTCCGTATACCTTGTCCCGAATGTTCCGCAACGCGAAGCAATCCCAAAGATCCTTCGTTCAGTGTGCATATCACCCGTGAAGGGGGATGGGCGAAATGCTTTCATTGTGATTTCGCCATAGCGTGGAACGAGGACGAGATGTGGAAAAGAGAACAGAAACAACAAGACCGGGAACGGCAGAAACAGCAGAAGGATGCATCGCAGCACCATAACACGTCGCAGCACCACGATGCAGCATCGCAGCAACGTAACACGTCGCAGCACCACGATACAGTATCGCAGCAACGTAACACGTCGCAGCACCACGATACAGTATCGCAGCACCATAACACGTCGCAGCACCACGATACAGCACCGCAGCAACGTAACACGGCGCAACGCAAACCGCACATCCCCCTGCAACCGCCTGTACATTACGTATGCCCGGTAATCAATAAAAACAAACAAATTATGAATGGAGAAATGATGGAATACATGGTCGGCAGACGAGGTATTCCGATGGACGTCCTGACAAGGATGAAGATAGAGGAACGTTTGGAATTCCTGCCGCAGACCGGCAAGGAAGAAGCTTGCATCTGCTTCCCTTACCTGGAGGACGGAGTAATGAAAAACATGAAATTCCGGGATGCCGCAAAGCATTTCAAGATGGTGAAAGGAGCCGAGCTGATTCCTTGGAACATAGACGCCATAAAAGGAAAGGAAAAGTGCTACATCACCGAAGGCGAGATAGATGCCCTCAGCCTGATAGCCGCAGGACTGGAAGAAGTGGTGTCCGTACCCAACGGAGCCGGAGGCGCGAACCTTCAGTGGCTGGACCGCTTCGTGGAGTCGCACTTCGATGACAAGACAGAAATTATCCTGGCCATGGATACCGATAAGCGCGGAGTGGAGTTGCGCGACGAACTGGTGCGCCGCCTGGGCATGGACCGCTGCAAGGTGGTGCCCTGGGGAGAAGGCTGCAAGGATGCCAACGAGTATCTGTTGAAGTACGATCTTCCGAGGCTTCGCCAACAGGTGGAGCAGGCGGCGGAAATCCCGTTGGAAGGAGTCTTCTGCCCCATGGACGAATGGGATACGCTGATGGATATTTATTACAACGGAATGCCGGAAGGAGCCGATACGGGACTGGAGAATCTGGACCGTCTGATCAAGTTCGAGCGTGGTTTTGTGCTCACGGTCACAGGCGTTCCCGGTAGCGGAAAAAGCGAGTTTGTGGACGAAATTGCCATGCGCCTGCTCCTGCGCCACGATTGGAAGGTGGGCTATTTCAGCCCGGAGAATACCCCGCTGGCCTATCACTACCGCAAGCTGATACGCCGCGTGGTGGGCAAGCGTTTCGAACACAAAGGGATGCCGTTGCCGGAAGCCGGACAGGCCATCCGTTACCTGGCACAGAGTGTCTTCTCCATTATGCCGAAAGAGGACTTCTCGGTAGAGAGCGTGCTCCGCATTGCCGCCCAACTGGTAAGCCGGAAAGGAGTGAAGGTGCTGGTAGTGGACCCCTTCAACCGCTTCGAGCATCAGATTCCCGACTGGGAGACGGAAACGCAGTACATCAGCCGCATCTTCGATGAGTTCTCCAATTTTGCCGTGAAGCACAAGGTGTTGCTCATCCTGGTGGCGCACCCCACCAAGTTGCGCCGCGAACCGGGAAGCAAACGCTGGCCTGTGCCCACGCTGTATGATATCAACGGCTCGGCGGCCTTTTTCAACAAGACGGATTATGGAATGGTGGTAGACCGTAACGATGAACTGGGGCAGGTGCTGGTGCGTGTGGCCAAGGTACGTTTCGACCATCTGGGCGGACCGGGAGATGCTTTTTTCGCCTTCAGCACTTACAACGGACGCTACACCCCTACCGAGGAGAGGACCTTGGATCATAATCCGCCCGAACCGAAGTGGGAGCATACCAATTTCCTGACAGAGAAGCTGAAGCCCGAACAGCAGGGCCTGGGGTTTAATGAGGGGGAATGAAGAAGTTGAATGTTGCTGTTCCTGAATAACTCAGGGATAGGAGAAGGGAGATATGTCAAAACAAAAAGGACAGCCCCGAAAAGTTACAGATAGTAATTATAACACGTAAAAGGGGCGTATCAAGCTCTGTATGGAGTAATGATACGACCCTTTCTTTAGTCTTTTAGGATGCTCAAATTTCAGATTATAAGTTCATGTTTTCAAAAACTGAGTTTTGACACTCGCCTTTTAGGTCTTGTAGTTACAGTCTGTAACTTTTTGGAGTAGTTATTTTATTTTGACATACCCCTTTTAAAAGTTGCTTACAAGTAGATCATGTTGCCGGCAGGTTTTACTGATTACTGACCATTCCTCAGTGATCACTGATCATTCCTCATTAATCACTAGCCATTAAAATCCTCTCCACCGTTCCCGTTTTATCTCCTCGGACTGCCGTCGCTGCCATGCGGGCATTATTTTCTCCAGCTCTTTCAGTTTCCATCCTTTCATAAAACGTATTTCGTCTTTCTCCTGCTCCGTGCACAGGCTGATGCGCAGCAGTTCGGGATAGAGCACCTGTATATGGAAAATCTTGGCTCTCCACAGCAGCATGGACATCTGCCAGGGGGTGAGGGCATGGATGCGGTTCAGGGTGAGTAGCATTTCCAGATAATGACGGTAGAAGGCTTTGTCCACGGTCATGAGTTGGTTTATCAGATGGTTCATTTTTATTATTATTAAATGAAAAGATTAGTTGAATGGAGGAGCAGGAAATCAAAGCGGAGGAAAGGAACGCTATCTTTGGTAAAATCATCCTTGGATACGCTATCTTTGAAGAAGCCTCTTTGAAAACAAACAGTTCTCATTGGAAACCCTATCTTTGGAGAAAGCTTCCCTTAAAAGCGGTATTCCTTTACAGCATCAAAACAAGGGCACGGTTTCACGGGATTCAGGTCATGATGCCCCACTATCAACGCTTTGGGGAACAGGAGGCGCAGCTCGCGCAGCAGTGCCAGCATACTTCCCTTCTGCATCAGAGTACGCGTATCGGCAGGTGTGCAGTCCGCCGAGAGTCCGCCCTCATAGCAGATGCCGATAGAATGCCGGTTGTGGTTCTTGCAATGCGCTCCCACCTTTTCCAGAGGTCGTCCGCGGTGAATCTCTCCGTCGCGGGTGATATAGAAATGATATCCTATGTCCGTGAAACCCCGGTGGCGGATGTGGTCCTGGCGGCAGGTCTCAAAATCCAGCCTCCGCCCCTCAGGGGTGGCGGAGCAGTGGATAATAATCAGGGTGATGGTTCTCCTGTTCATCAGATGCAGGCGTTCAGGCCGAGTGCGCCGGCAACGGCGGTGGCTACGGTGATAATTACTTTCAGAATCAGTGTCCAGGTGTTTTTCTTTGTTCTTGAACTCATTGGAATTTTGTTTTAGAGGTTGATAATAAGTGAATTGTAATGGAAGCCAAGGGCTGAATGTGCCCCTATGACAAGCCGTTTTTCATTGGGGCACATTCAGCCCTTTAGCGTCGTGTCTTGCCTCCGTCGTACTGGGGTTCCGTCAGGCCTGTCCTCCGTTTTCCGGCTCCTTCGCCTCTCCGGTAAGATCCACACTGGTCTTTCCGGCTTTCAGCGCCTTCACCACCAGTCGGGCCGCCTTGCGCGTGGCCACCAGATTGAACACAGCTTCCTCCTGCAAGTTCTGGAAACGTGTTCCGGCACTCCAGTTCACATTCAGCTTTCTGACATGGATGGCAGGATTGTAGTCGGCAGCGCTTTCGGCACCTATACTGTTGATGCTGATGGAGAAATCCCCCAAGTCGCCCAGCTGTATCTTCTGTCCTCCCAGAAGCTGTTCCCTCATGCAGTCCACTGCCATGGTGAGGATAGCCACGATGTCCGCACGCTTGTACACACAGCCGTGGCTGGCAATGTGCTCGGCAAAGCGGTTGATGTCCATCACTTCAGCATACTGTGCACTGGCGTAGGCCTTCTTGGCGGCGTCCACGTCCATCGGATTGCTACGCATAACGATACTGTAATTTACCATAGTCTGTTAAAATTAAAAGTTGATAATTGAGAATTAAGAAACACTGTTGCCGGGGAATGAAGTAAGTCAGCCGTCAGTCACTGTCCATTAACCGTCTGCCACTGGTTGCCGACTGCTGAAAGAACCCTATCTTTCACGTGTAAGATCCTATATCTTACAGCTGTAAGATTATAGATCTTTCGCCTTCATCGTCCCGACATTACAAAGATACGATGTGCGGATTCCGGAAAGTTGATTCCGGTGGATTGTGGTTGATAACAGTTGATTCTAGTTGATTATTGTTGGAAAAACATTCTTTCTTCTCGTCCGTTTTTCGTACTTTTATGGAAGTAAATAAAAAGTATGGAATGTATGGAGAATTTTGAGATACGCACGTACGGCCGCACCGAACTGGCCCTGTGTTATTTCCCGGATTTGAATCCGCAGGTGGCTTACCGTAAGTTGCAGTATTGGATTGACTATTATCCTCACCTCAGGGAGGAGCTGGAGAAGATGGGCAGTGGCTTGAGCTGCCGTACCTATATGCCGGCTCAGGTACAGCTGATTGTGGGGGCGATAGGGGAGCCGTGAAAGGGGATTGTGATGGGTGTGCAGCCAAATAAAAAGAATAGCTTCCCCAATTACGTAATCGATATTGCAAGTGAACGACCGGTTCGTGTTGACAGTTGCATTGAAAGATTGGCAATGTTGATATATGTGAATGAAAATGACACGAATGACGCCAATCAGAGATATAAACCCAATTTGCGCCATTCGTGTCATTCACATTCTGGATAAAGAACGGAATAGAACCTCTATTCCCGTATTTCCCCCTTATGTACCAGCATTTTCACCAGTGTCCGTTTGGAATTGTGCGTGTCCGAAACCCATAGCACAGAGTCGTTTTGCGCATAGATGCGGGCAGGCTGGGAAAAAGCATATCCTTTTACAGTTTTTATTTTCTTGCTCCATTCGTTGGACTGGCGTTCATATATGTTGATGGCGTCATTATCGCCGGTAGCATACCAGCGGTCGCCGCACAACGCCAGTGTCTTGGGCTTGAAGCCGGGCGACAGGGAAAAATCGTCCAGATCGATGGAAGCGTCGTTTGCCAGATCATCGTTGACCAGTGCCGGATCGAGCACCCGTATTTTCTTTCCTTCATAATCCGTGAGCAGCAGATGCCCTTCCGCATCGGGCTGCATGGAATGGCTGGCAAAGCCGTTGTTGCCCGGACTGCCGTTGCCGGATGCCCGGCGGTAGCGGTTCACCTTCTGGTAATTTTCCGGGGTGGCATCCTCCTCTTTGTAAATGCTGACCATTCCGTTCTTGTCGCGTGCGAAAATCAGCCCGTCCTTTACCGTCATGGCCTGTGCCTGGAATACGGGGCCGCTCCATTGCCCGTTGCCTATGCAGGTGAGGTAGGACAGTTCCGGCAACCGGAATACATGGATGCGCGACTGGCGTTCGGCCACATACAGCCGGTTGCCCGACGGGACGATGGCCTCTATCTGACTTCCGAAACTCTTCTCCCCGCCGTCGTGCTGCCAGCTCTGCAAGGTTCCCAGCCGTTCACCTTTCTTTATACTGAACAGCAACAGGCTGCTGCCTGCCTTTCCGATGTTTGCGATGAAAAGGGTATCCCCCAGATGGGCGACGGTATAAGGGGTGAAATCCTCGGCCGTTTCCATGCCCAAGGTTTCCGCATCAATCAGTTGCGCCGCCTCATACGAGTAATACCAGTAACTGTTATAATCCCCGTTTCCTTCTCCTTCCCCGTTTCCTCCGCCGGGAGCGGAGGGGTAGCCGCAGATTTCATCCAGGGTGACTTTGCTGCATTGTGCCGTCAGGACTCCGGACAGCACAATCAGGATATAAGCGTATATTTTCATGTTGTTCTTACTATATTATAATAGGTATATATTTATTTCAGCTCACTCATGGGGATGGCGTAAACGCATGTCCCGTTTTTCACGCGGTCGGTGATGAACAGCGTGTGGCGGCGGATGCAGAACTTCTCGGGTGCTTGCAGGGTGATGCCGCCGATGGTGGTATGGTCCTTCACGATCTCTCCTGTCCGGGGATTGACCTCACAGAACTTTTCTGTGCCGTTGGAACTTACAAACAGCCTTCCTTCGTAGAAATCCAAGTCGTAGGGTACATTTTTATAAGCCAGTTGCCCGGTACGTTTGGGGGAAACTCCTTCCCGTATCCCGTCGGGGGCGAACAGGTCTATGCGTTTGGCGGGATGGGTGGAGTAGAGCAGGCCGGTCTGTTCGTCCACTGCCATGCCGTAAGTGCCGTTTGTCTCGCCCAGATGTTCGGAACGTACATAAATCCGCGGAGTCACTCCGGACTGTATAGCCTGCTCTTCTACAAAGTTGACGTAGCGTTTGTCGTGTATCATGACCAGCCCTTTGTAGAGCAGCACATCGAAGGCATGTACGGTCTGCGTGGGCCCTGTTCCCCAGCTTCCATTGCCTATGCAGGTAAGGAACTGATGGCTCTTCGCATCAAAAATCTCGGTACGGCTTCCTTCGTGGGTGACATAAATCTTGTCGTGGGCACGGGTGACACCGTTCGGGCGGCCGCCGAATTTCCCGGTAGCTTCTCCGTGCTTCCATTCCTTGATGCTTCCCAAGTGCTTCTTGCCGCCGCCGGCAAGGCCGAACACCTCTATGCTGTACTGGTTGTCCGCATCGTTCACGGCATACAGGGTATCTCCGTACACATATACATCCTTGGGGCGGAAGGTGGTTCCCGTAGCGCCGGGCAGGTCTGTATAATCCAGCTTGAACGCCACCGGCTCCCCGTCGTTTCCTCCCCGGTCGGTTTCTCCGCGCAGGGGAGACAGGCCACCGTCCAGCGCATCGAGTTCCGGGTCTTCGATAATGTGTTTCGAAGCCACGTATATATCATCAAAATAACGGTTCCTGCTCCAGCGGGTGTGCAGGAAGCGGCGGGAATAGACGGGCAGCTCCTTGTCCAGCGACAGCGCCACATATACGTTGTTGCACAGGGTGATCCACCCCGGTCCCGTCTGTTCGTAGGTCATGTTTCCCGCATGGCCGTAGCCCACACAGTGGGCAAACTCGTGGAATATGGTTTCGGTGATGCTTTTGTCATCGGCATAGTGTTCCAGATAACACACTTCATGCATGCCGAAGGTGGTTCCTCCGCCCAGTCCCATCACGCCGGTGGTATAGCCGAAGGTCAGTCCGCGGTGGTTGAGCACGTTGGCCAGCAGGGCGGTCTTGTCTATTTCCGCCTTGTCATTGTTGCTGTGCAGCGGGCCGAACTCGTACAGGGCGGTCTTGAACCGTTCCGACGAGAACATATATCCCATGTTCAGCGCGATGGCCACCGCCTCACGCGTGTGCGAAGCCTTCATCTTGTACTTCCAGCTGTCCTGGGTGTCACTGTATCTGCCGAAGGCGATGTACCATTTGCAACGGATGGATTGCAGCCTTGCCCAGTACGGGTCGTCACACTCTACGGTGAAGGTCAGGTTTTCTTCCGTGAGGTAGGGGTTTGCCATGATCCGTATTTTCTTTCCGCTGCGGGTATAGGCGGTCAGGTCCTTGGTGGCGAACGGTATGTGTACCCGGAGTTGCTGGAAAGGCATGATCTTTTCCAGCGACATGAACTTGAATTCTTCCTCGTAACCGTCTATCCTGGCCCAGAAAGTCACGTTTTTCAAGGCTCTGGGACTATAGAAACGGAGTTGGAAACAGTGCTCGTCGTCCATTCCGAACTGAAGAGGCTGGCTGACGTAGAAGCTGCGCTGGCTGGAGTCGAAATAAACATCCTGGGATTCATTGTCATTCAGCAGGTAATACGTGTTGTCCGGGTTATAATCCGTTTCGGCCAGCCGGATGGGCAATTCATTGTTTGCCACGTTTCCTTCTCCGGAAACCGGAAGTTCGTCCTCTTTGCAGCCGCCCAGCAGTAAAAGCATACCTGCTAAAATCAACAGGCTGGTGGAAAAAAGTTTTTTCATCGTCTGTTTTTATTAGAATTACATTTAAATTTGAAATAATCACTCTTTTGAAAAAGGGTTGCAAAAATAATTGTTTTAGATCAGATGAACAAAGAACCCGTATTGCATTTTATATGAGTCCCTGTTTTTTATGTTCTTTTGTTTTTCTGCCTTAAAAAAATAAATCCTATATTGTTGCCCTGGGCTTTGTTCATCGGAAAATATGCTGTATTTTTGTTATCCGAAATAAAGATGAAGATATGGCACAACCTTTAGCAGAACGTTTGCGTCCGAAGACATTGGACGATTATATAGGTCAGAAACACCTGGTGGGGCCGGGGGCTGTCTTGCGCAAGATGATTGATGCGGGACGCATCTCCTCCTTTATCCTTTGGGGGCCTCCGGGGGTGGGAAAGACTACGCTGGCGCAGATCATAGCCAACAAGCTGGAAACTCCTTTTTATACACTGAGCGCGGTCACTTCCGGTGTGAAGGATGTGCGCGATGTGATAGAGAAGGCGAGAAGCAACCGTTTTTTCTCGCAGGCCAGCCCCATCCTGTTCATTGATGAAATCCACCGGTTCAGCAAGTCCCAGCAGGATTCCTTGTTGGGGGCGGTGGAGACGGGAGTGGTGACCCTGATAGGCGCCACCACCGAGAATCCTTCGTTCGAGGTGATCCGGCCCTTGCTCTCCCGCTGTCAGTTGTATGTGTTGAAATCATTGGAGAAGGAAGATTTGCTGGAACTGCTGCATAATGCCATCGCAAAGGATGTGAT
>ENA-OXRE01000416-OXRE01000416.1-human-gut-metagenome-genome-assembly--contig:-NODE-416-length-12603-cov-7.05802_pt1 | contig 12603 bp, 12 predicted proteins | sample MGYA00249591_ERZ652581 | MGnify/ENA primary metagenome ERZ652581 (study PRJEB26925, sample SAMN05826965) | human gut metagenome | biome: ENVO:2100002; feature: ENVO:00000062; material: ENVO:00002003... | reverse complement strand
GTCGTCTAAACAACGGCGCGAGGGTTCAAATCCCTCCTACTCCGCCAAGAAAAAGTTCGATGGTTCGTTGAAACCACCGGGCTTTTTCCATTGTTGCACACTTTTGTGAATTTTCGGGGCGGATGATTTACTTTTGCACCCGGATTTCTTATAATGGGATAAAACGGAAATGCCAGAACAGGAGGAAACGAGCAATGGCACTCAAAAAATTTGCCCGCAGAGACGTCATCCTGCCCGCAGTGGTCTTCCTGCTCACATTTGTGGTGGCGCTGTTTTCGCTCCGGCTGCTCTCGCTCAATCAGGAAAAAGACGAGCGGCTGCGGGCTGTCTATGCGGCCGAGTCCACCATCAGCCGTGTGTCTTCCCAGCTGAACCGCTATCTGGCAGAATCGGACTTCATCAAAAAATATATCGAGTCGGGCCATGTGCTCCGTGAAGAGGAGTTTGCAGTTATATCCAGCAATATGCAGGATGGCAGCAGCGTCATCAAGACCCACGAGCTGGCGAAAGACGGCGTCGTCTCCCAGGTGTATCCGGTAGCGGGCAACGAGGCGGCCATCGGGCTCGATATGCTGCATAACCCCGCCCGCAAAAAGGAAGCAAACCTTGCCAAGAACAGCGGGATGTACACCATCGCTGGTCCCTTCGAGCTGGTGCAGGGCGGCACGGGCGCGCTGCTGTTCGACCCCATCTATACCTATAGTGAAAAGGGGGAGCGCTCGTTCTGGGGCTTCTCCATCCTTGTTTTACAGTGGGACAACTTCATTGAGGAGGTCGAGCTGGACAAGATGGAGGATGCTGGCTACCGGTATCAAATCTGGAAAAAAGACCCCTATACCGGCGAAAAGATCGTCATCGCGGAGAGCGAAGAGGATTTCCCCGGCAATGCGCTGGAAGTTGCGTGCAGCGTCCCCAACGATACATGGTATTTTGAAATCATCCCGAAGGCCGGGTGGTTCTCGGACCAGCAGCTCTTGCTGGGCATCGTCATCGCCACCATCATTGGCATGATGGCGGCCTATGCCTGCTGGGAACTCATGAACCGGCACCAGAAGGACCTGCAGCACGAAGCGGCCCTTGAAAAGTCTGCACAGGAGGCCCGGGCAGCCAACGAGGCAAAGACCCGCTTCCTGTTCAATATGAGCCATGACATCCGCACCCCGATGAACGCCATCATCGGCTTTTCGGAGCTGCTGGAAAAGCACATCGACGAGAAGGACAAGGTACTGGATTACACCGAGAAGATACGCTCGTCCAGTGCTTTCCTGCTCTCGCTCATCAACTATGTGCTGGAAATGGCCCGCATCGAGAGCGGCAAGGCTGTGCTGAAAGAAGAAACCGGCGACCTGTGCGTGCTGATGCAGACGCTCTCGGACGTCTTCGAGCCTTCTGTCCAGCAGAAAAAGCTGACCTGCACCTACCATACGGATGTCGAACATCCCTATATTGTGAGCGACCGCACCAAAGTGCGGGAGATATTGCTGAATGTCATCAGCAACGCCATCAAGTATACACCCGAGGGCGGACATATTGCGGTGTCGGTGAAAGAACTGCCGGCTGAGAAGCCGAAGACGGGCCGCTATACCTTTACTGTTCAGGACGACGGCATCGGCATGAGCGAGGAGTATCTGCCCCATATCTTCGAGGAGTTCACCCGTGAGCATACCAGCACCGAGAGCAAAGTCATCGGCACCGGCCTCGGCCTGCCCATCGTGAAGGCTCTCGTGGAGTGGATGCACGGCAGCATCGACGTGCAGAGCAAGCTGGGCGCAGGAACCACTGTGACCATCACTCTTGGGTTCCCACTGGCGGATGAGGCCCAGAAGAGCGTAGAGGAGCAGGACGCAGAGGGCGACGCGGCCCAGCTCAAGGGCTGCCGCATCCTGCTGGCCGAGGACAACGACCTCAACGCAGAGATCGTCGTGACCATTCTGGAAGAGAGCGGCCTTACCGTGGAGCGCACTGCCGACGGTGAACTCTGCATCGAGGCACTCAAAGCCCACCCGGCGGGCTATTATGATGCCATCCTCATGGACATCCAGATGCCCAACATGGACGGCTATCAGGCGACGAAGCTCATCCGCAATCTGTCGGGCAATTACCGCACCATCCCCATCATCGCCATGACGGCCAACGCCTTCGACGAAGACCGCCAGAAAGCCCTCTCCGTCGGCATGGACGCCCATCTGGCAAAGCCTGTTGATGTGAAGCGGCTGTTTGGGACGCTGCGGAAAGTGATAAGATAAGCATATCATTTCATCAATAACAAAAAGAACCCCAGCCTAAGCCGGGGTTCTTTTTGTTATGGGCCAGGCAGGACTTGAACCCGCGACCAAGCGGTTATGAGCCGCCAGCTCTGACCAACTGAGCTACTGGCCCACGAAGACGGCGGTCTGCCGCACATGGACTAACTATAAGTATACCAAAAAATCAGAAAAAAGCAAATCCTTTTGCCGGAATTATTTTGTGCGGCGGGCGTCGAATTTGCGCAGCATGAACTCGTCCAGCATCGCGGGCTGGAACAGCGGCTCTTTGTAGCCAAAAGCTTCCCGGATGAAGATGAGGGTCACGATGGTCTGGCGGCCCGGGTCGAACCGGAGGGTGTAGAGGGTGTCCAGCGGCTGCTGGGTGGGCTGGTGGAGCGTCAGGTGGAGGGTGAAGCCGCCGTCGTTCTCCCGGCGGCACTCGTAGGCGAAGACATCGTCCGGGCTGTGCTGGTCCAGCCGGTCGAAGCAGTCGTCCAGCGGCAGGTCGGTGCGGAACTCGGACAGGCCGCTGGGGCCGTACTGGCTGCGGCGGTTCTGGTCTTTCTTAGACAGCAGAAATACGATAAAGCCCAGAATGGCCGCGAGAAGAAGGATGGAAAAAACAGCGTTCATGTGCGCCTCCCGATGGAATTTGTGTCGAGTTTTCCTTATTGTAACACAACACGCCCCGAAATGTGTTATAATATTTGAAAAATTCCAAAAACTGATGGGGAGCCTGCGCCCTTTCTGCGGGCGGGAGGGACGATATGAAACTCAAATTCACGCGAAAGACCTGGTATTTCCTGCTGCTGGCTTCCGCAGCGGCCTCCATGCTCAACGGCTTTGCCGTCCTGAGCGGCACCAGCTTCGGCCTCATCGAGCAGATCGCATTTGCCGCGGCGGGCATCGCGGCCCTTTTCCTCGCGGCGGAAAAAGGCTCGGCAAGCTGGGAAAAACGCAACTTCACCGGCGTGTTCGTGCTGCTGATGGTGAGCTACATGGTCAACGGCTGGGCGGGCTACCTCTGCTCTGCGCTGGCGTGGCCGCTGCTGCTCAGTACTGAGTACAAGCGCGGCATGGCCATCCAGCGCCAGCTGCAGCTGGTGGGTGCCGCCGAAGCGCTCCATCTGTTCTTCCTGCTGATGGCGAAATACGGCGGCATGGCCACGCTGGGTTTCTGGACGAACCTGCTCTGGGTGCTGCTGGCCTGCGCCCGGGGCTGGGCGGCACTGAGTCTTTATAAGATGCAGGAGGACGCATGACCCAGCGGCGGAGAAGACGCCGCGCCCGGCGGGGCCGGTTCGGGCGGCGGGCGTTCCTGGCCGGGGCAGGCTGCGCCGCTCTGGCCGGGGCAGCGATGCTGCTGGGCCGGGGACAGACGGCCTCGGCGTCGTCGGTGCCGCCGACGGACGAAGCAGAGCCCAATGCCGCCCTGCCCTCGGGTGAATGGCGGGCCGTCTGGGTGAGCTATCTGGAATGGGCCGGGATGGACTTTTCGTCCGAAGAAGCCTTCCGTGCCGGTGCGGCGGAGCTGATGGACAACTGTCTGTCCATCGGGCTGAACACCGTCATCGCGCAAGTGCGGCCTTTCGGGGACGCGCTTTACAGGAGCACTCTGTTCCCGTGGAGCCATCTCTGCACCGGCGTACAGGGGCAGGACCCCGGCTTCGACCCGCTGGACGTCCTCATCACCGAAGCACACAGCCGGGGCCTTTCGCTGGAAGCGTGGGTGAACCCCTATCGCCTCCGCTCCTCGGCGAAGATGCCGCCTGCACTGGCGGAAAATAACCTTGCCAATGTACATCCCGAGTGGGTCTGCGCCGTGGGTGAGGGGCTGTACCTGAACCCGGCTATCCCGGAAGCCGCAGACTATGTGGTGAAGGGCGTGGCAGAGCTGGTGCAGAACTATGCTGTGGACGGCATCCACTTCGACGACTATTTTTATCCCACGACAGATGCTGCGCTGGACGCAGCCCAGTTCGCCGCCAGCGGCGCGGGGGATCTGGCCGCATGGCGGCGGCAGAACGTCACCGCGCTGGTGAAAGCGGCCCACGACGCCGTCAAAGCCGCCGACCCTACCCTCCGTTTCGGCGTCAGCCCGCAGGGCAACCCCGACAACGACCTCGGCCAGCAGTACAGCGACGTGAAAGCATGGCTGGCCGCCGAGGGCGAAAACGCCGTGGTGGACTACCTCTGCCCGCAGATATACTGGGGCTGCGGCTATACCCTCCAGTCGGGCAGCACCCGCTTCGCCTTCGAGAACATCGTGCCGGAGTGGCTGGCCATGCCCCGGGCGGCATCCACGGCCCTCTACTTCGGGCTGGGGGCCTATCGCATCGGTGAGGGCGACGGCGGTGCCAACGAGGACAGCCAGAGCCAGTGGTGTACGGGCAGCGCTCTTGCCCGGCAGGTGGAAAGTCTGCACAGCCTCGGCGCGGGCGGCTGGGCGCTCTACCGGTACGATTCGCTGTTCCGGTCGGCCCGGCCGGAGCTTGCCGACGCCGAACGTGCGGCGCTGGCCGCTCTGACTACAGCCTGAACTCTTGTATGGAAAAGCAAAATGCGGTATACTATATAAATCGTGTAAAACCTCGTGTTAAAACAAAATTTGAGGATAAAAGATCATGAAAAAGATAAAGCGAATCGTCCTGCTCGTCGTGGCGGTGCTGGTACTGCTTGTGGCTGCGTCCGGCGTCAAGACTGTGCTGGACATGAAGAACAGCGCGGACAATGAGGTGCAGGAAGAGGACAGCACCCGCTGGGCCGAACCGACCAGCGACCCGCTGAACCTCGAGGGCATTGCTGACGCCTCGGCCAAGTATGCCTCGGCGGCGGTGAACGGGAGCCTGAACCTCGTGTTCAACGGCATCTGGAGCCGCCAGACCGATTACTTCACCGTCCCGGGCGGCAGCCTGACCATCACCGGCTACGGCACCGCCGAGGGTACCCAGCGGTACAAGGTGTCCGTCTGGCAGAAGGTGGCCGGCGGCGCACAGTACGTCAACGGAAGCACCTATTATATCAAGACCGATGGTCAGAACTACCGCTGCGTCATCTCCGGGCTGGACCCGGCGGCCAGCTACCGCCTGACCATCTCCTACGATTCCAGCCGCTACTACCTCTATGGCGGACTCAAAGTGGAGGGCATTGCAGGATGAAGACACAGACCAAACATTCGCTCATGCTGATGCTCTGTGCCTTTATCTGGGGTACGGCTTTCGTAGCCCAGAGCGCAGGCTCCGGCATGGGGGCCTATTCCTTCCTCGCAGGGCGCAGCTGGCTGGCTGTCCTTGTGCTGATCCCCACCGTGCTCGCCTTCGACGCCGTGCGCAAAAAACAGGGCCAGCCCTACGGCTGGCCGAAGGAGAAATCGGAGCGCAAGACCCTGCTGATGGCGGGCCTCGTCTGCGGCACCTTCCTGTTTGCGGCCTCAGCGGCTCAGCAGATCGGCATCACCATTAACCCGTCCACGGCCAAGGCCGCGTTCCTGACGGCCATGTACGTCGTGCTGGTGCCGGTGTTCGGCCTCTTTCTGGGCCGGAAGGGCAGCGTTCAGCTCTGGGTCAGCATGGTCATCGCCGTGGCGGGCCTGTATATGCTCTGCATGAAGAACGGCTTCGGCGGCATTGAGACCAGCGACTGGATACTTCTCAGCTGCGCCGTGCTGTTCAGCTTCCAGATCATGTCCATCGACCACTTTTCGCCGCTTGTGGACGGTGTGCGGCTGAGCCTCATCCAGTTCATCGTGGTGGCTGTGGAGAGCTCTGCGGCGGCGCTGATCTTCGAGACGCCCACGCTGGCAGAATACGGCGCAAACTTTCTGCCTGTGGTCTACTGCGGCGTCATGTCCAGCGGCGCGGGCTATACGCTTCAAATCCTGGGCCAGAAAGATTTGAACCCCGCCATCGCCAGCCTTATCATGTGTTTGGAAAGCGTATTCAGTGCGCTGGGCGGCTGGCTGCTGCTGGGCCAGAACCTTTCGATGCGGGAGAGCGCAGGCTGCACCCTCATCTTCGCCGCCGTTGTGCTGTCTCAGCTGCCCCTTGCGGAGCTGCGCAGATGCAAAAAGGGCGCGTGATGCTGCGAGTGGCCGGGGGCATCCCCTATGAGCTGACGCGGGGGCGGGTCAAGCGGCTCAACCTCCACGTCCGACGGGACGGCACCGTGGCTCTCAGCATCCCCCTGCGCACGACGCTGGAAGCGGCTGACGCCTACGTCATCGCCGAGGCGGAGTGGATACGGGCCGCACAGGCCCGGCAGGCCGCCCGCGAAAAGCGGCAGGAGGAACTGCCCGACAAGGCGGCCGCCCTGGCCCACTTCACGGCCATGAGCGACAAGGTCTACCCGGCCTTTGCCGGGGTGCTGGGCGGGCAGAAGCCCACCATCAAAGTGCGCAGCATGACCAGCCGCTGGGGCGTCTGCCACATGGCGAAGCGCCAGATCACCTTCGCGCTCCAGCTCTACAATATGCCCGAGGCGGCACAGATCTATGTGGTAGTGCATGAGTACTGCCACTTTTTGCAGCCCAACCACAGCCCGGCTTTCTGGGCCGAAGTGGCGAAGCTGATGCCGGACTGGAAAGCCCGGCGGGATTTATTAAAATAGGAGAGAAAATCTTTTGGAAAGCGAAAAGACCTCCGGCGGCGATAAATATTCGAAGCTCGCCGGCAACACCATCATCTTTGCCATCAGCAGCTTTTCGTCCAAGCTGCTGACGCTCATCGTTCAGCCGTTCCTGACGTACGCGATGGCCGAGATTTCCGACCTCGGCCTGTCGAAGATTTTGAGCCAGTACGCCAACCTGCTCATCCCCTTTGTGTCGATGGGCATGTCCAACGCCATCATCCGCTTCGGCCTCGACAAGGGCAACAGCGAAAAGCAGGTGTTCACCAACGGCCTGCTCACCATCCTCGGCGGCTTCGGCATCCTCGTGCTCTGCTGGCCGGTGGCGCAGTTTTTGCCCGATATGGCTCAGTACGGCCTGCTCATTTATATTTATGTCCTGATGAGCTGCCTGCGCACCCTCTGCACCCAGTTCGTGCGCAGCCGCCAGTGGAACAAGCTGGTGGCCGTGGACGGTGTGCTCTGCACCGTGGCGACCATGGCGTTTTATGTGCTCTATCTGGTGGGTTTCAAGTGGGGGGCCAACGGCTATCTGCTGGCCATCATCAGCGGCGACTTTGTGAGCGTGCTCTTCCTGATGTTCACCGGCAAGCTCTGGGATTTCATCGAGCTGAAGGGCATCAACAAGACCCTCTGGAAGCAGATGCTCCACTTCTCGCTGCCCATGATACCGGCCCAGATAAGCTTCTGGATCATCAACGCCTCCGACTTGTTCTTTGTGCGTGAGATGTGCGACGGCCTCGACGGCCACAGCGGCGACGCATGGAGCGGCCTGCTCTCCACCGGCTATTTCCTGCCCACCATCCTCACGACGCTGGGTCTTATCTTCTACGACGCATGGCAACTGTCGGCTGTCACCGAGGAAGAGGGGAGAGCCAGGTTCTTTACCCAGATCTTCCACACCTATTCCAGCGTGCTGTTCTGCTGTGCGGCGGGCATCATCTGGCTCTGCCGCCCGGTCATGCACGTCATGAAGTCCAACTACTATTACGCATGGCACTTCGTGCCGTTCCTCGTGCTGGCGTCTACCTGCAGCTGCTTCAACCAGTTCATGAACAGCGTCTATGTTGTGAATAAGAAGTCCCAGCGCAGCATGGTCACCATGATGGCCGGTGCCATCAGCAACTGCCTCATGAACTACTTCTTCATCAAGTGGTGGGGTCCTGTGGGTGCGACCTATGCGTCCTTCCTCGGCCTCGGGCTGGTGTTCACTCTCCGCGCCATGGATGCCCACGGCATGATCGGGATGCATGTCCACCCGGGCCGTGTCCTCGTCAACGCCGCCGCGCTGGTGTTCGAGGCTTTCGTGCTGCTGGCCGAGACGCCGCTGTACGGCCTCTGGACGGGCATCATTACCGCCCTCATCATCCTGTACAACTTCTCCGGTGTCTGGGCCATGGCCCGCATCCTGCTGCCTAAAATTCTGGGCCGCCGGGGCAAGGCCCTTGTGGCTGTCGTGGACGGCTGGGCAGCCAAAAAGTAAAAATGGATATATAAGCGCTCTGTCAGGCGGCTTTCAGGCCGCCCGGCGGGGCGCTTTTCCGTAGTCCAGAAGAAAAAGCCCCCACATCGGCAGTCCGATGAAGGAGCTTTGGATTCAAAGATGCAGTTGTTTTTCGAGCCAGCCGGCGATGTCCGCAAACACCTCGGCTTTGTTCGTCTCCACCAGCAGCTCGTGGCGGGCGCCGGGGTAGAATTTCGACTCAATGTTCCCGACACCGGCGTCCCGGAGGCTCTGGATAGCCCGCCGGACTCCGGCGGTGCGCTCGCCCACAGGGTCGGCGTCACCGGCGAGGAAGAGAAGGGGCAGGTCTTTCGGTATCCCGGCCAGAACGGCGGGGTCGTACAGCCGCAGGATGCCTGTGAACATGCTGTAGTAGGCGTTCAGGGTGAAGGTGAACATGCAGCGCTCGTCGGCGCGGTACTTGTCCACTTCGGCCTGGTCACGGTTGAGCCAGTCCTGAGGCGTGCGGCCCTCGAGACCCCTGTTGTAGCCGAGGAAGGAGAGGTTCGCCACCAGCTTGCTGCGGTGCTCCCAGCCGAAAAAGACGGCCAGCACCCGGCAGAGCGCCCGGGCCGTGGCGACCAGCGCTTTGGGCTGGAAGCCGGTACCCATGATGATGGCTCCGTCAAGCTCACCGCCCCACTCGCAAAGGTACTGCCGGGCGTAGAACGAGCCCATGCTGTGGCCCAGCAGAAAATAGGGGACACCGGGATAGAGCTGCTTCGTCAGCTCAGTGACAGCGTGGAGGTCGTCGAGGACGGCGCGGTTGCCGTCGGGCTGGGCGAAATAGCCGTAATCCGCCTTGGTGCGGATGGAGCCGCCGTGGCCCAGATGGTCGTGGCCGGTGACGAGGATGCCCCGGGCGGCCAGATACTCGGCCAGAGGCTTGTACCGATCGATGAACTCCACCATGCCGTGGGAGAGCTGCAGGATGGCCCGCACCTCGCCCTCCGGCACACAGCGGAATGCATGGAGCGTCCGGCCCGGTACGCAGGAGGGCAGGGTGAAATCGGTCATCTGACTCATGTGATTCTCCTTTTCCGTTTACAGGGCAGCGATTTTGGCCCGGCAGGCGGGGCAGATGCAGTAACCCTCATACTGGGCCATGTCAGCCGCCAGCTCACCGCAGAAATCGCAGCTTCCGGCGGGACGGTGCTTTTTGAGGATGATCTGATCGCCCTCCACGAAGATCTCGAGCTTCGAGTCCTTGTCGATGTGCATATTGGTGCGCAGCTCCTTGGGGAGGACGATGCGGCCCAGAGAATCGATGCCCCGAACGATGCCAGTTGTTTTCATATTCATTTCTCCTTTTCAGTGTGTCCGGAAAGATGGCAGAATGAGCGTCGTTTACACCGACACAACGCAAAAAATGTTCCTGTGCAGGAAAAACAGGAAAATTCTGTCAACTTCGTGCCTGTTCAGTATACAAAAAGTTGAGCCATTCGTCAATCTAAACGGGCGAATTCGACAAAAACTTCTCAAAGAAGCAAAGAGGGGCCGCTTTCCAGCAGTCCCGTCTCGTTTTTCTGATTCACTTTCCAGTGGCAGGCGTCTGGCGATAGATGCCCAGGCTGTTGTCCGGCATTGGCATCTCCACCCGGGAGGCACGGTCGTTCACGGCCACCATCATCGCGGCCATTGCGGCCAGCACCACGGCAATGATGAGCCACTTTACAAAATTCGGCAGTTTTTTCATTTGTTACATCCTCAGTTGCTTTTCGGTCGGCAGAGGGTGCGGGCGTGGGCCAGCAGTTCCGCCGCCTCCGGCCCGGAAAGCTGTTTCACCCACGCCGGGCGCTCTGCTGCGCCCGGGCCGGTGCTGTCAGCTTCCGCAAAGCTGGCAAGGCCGGTATCGGTGCGGTCATTCCATGCGATAAAACCTTCCGGCGCGATGTGGGCGCCGAGACGGCAGTCCAGCACCGCCGTCTTGCCTTCGGGACGCCACGGACGCCCCAGATAGACGCTGCCCGGTGGGCAGTCGGAGACGAAATCGCAGTTCCAGAACACAAAGCCCAGTCCATCGGCTTTGCCCGAAGGAGCTGTGACATAGCTGTGGGGGATGTGGTTGTCCACCGTGCGGATGACACAGTTTTCGAAGAGGGCGTCGCCGCCGCCAAAGATGAAATCAATGTCACCTGCGATCTCGCAGTCGGTGTAATATTGGGCGGTCGGTTTGCGGGGCGCAAGACTGCGCGGGCCGAGAAAGCCGTCCTTCTCCCGCTCCTTTTCGGGCAGCGGGGCGCAGAAAAGCGTGTCCTGACTGCCCAGCAGCTTGACCCGGCGGAACACCGCCCGGGTGCTGTCCACATAGGCCGCGACGGCCTGCCCGGCTTTCGCGCCCGGGCCGGCGTCGTTTTCAATCGTCATGTCCTCCACGCAGAGCGTTTCGCCGCTGAAAAAGGCGGTGTAGCTGCGGAAGGTATGGGTGGGCCGCCCGTCCTTGTGGGGCAGCTTGCCGCCGTCGCCCCACACGAGTTTTGTCTTATCTGCACCCGCCCCTCGCAGGGTGATGCAGCGCTTTTCGCAGACCAGCTTTTCCCGATAAATGCCGGGACCGACCTGCACCAGTGCTTCCTCCTCATAAGGTACGGCCAGCACCGCCTCCGCGATGGACGCGAAGTCGCCGCTGCCGTCCTGTGCAACTGTAACTGTCAGCATATGTGTCTCTCCTATGATCGTTCTAGATACTGACAAGTATACCCTCTCGCCGCCTAAAAAGCAACTCAGCTGTTTTCGAGCCGGAGGACAGCGGCGGTAATGTCGTCGGGATGGCCCCGCTGGACGGCTCGGGCGCGGGCGGCTTCCACCAGCTTTTTCGCCAGAACGTCGGGCTGTTCTGCCTTGGCAGCGGAGAGTTCCAGCTGCTGCATCACCCAGCCGGGGCCGTCCACCAAGAGGCCGTCCGACACCAGCACCACATAGTCCCCCGCCGCCAGATGCACCACCCGGCTCTGTCCGCTGACGCCGCCGAGGATGCCCATCGGCAGGCTGGCTTCGCCCACAGCCCGGGCCTTGCCCCCATGCACGAGAAAGCCCGGGGCCGCACCGGCCTTGAAGAGCCGGGCTGTGCCGGTATAGAGGTCTACGCTCACGAGGTCGAGGGTCGCGCCGCTCTCCTCGTCGCTCTTGAGCGCCAGCGCCACGTTCACGAGCCGGGCCGCCAGCTCTGCGGTAAAGCCCGCTTTGAGCAGGCGTGCCGTCAGCTCTGCGGCGAGGTTGCCGTCTACTGCCGCCGGACGTCCCGTTCCCATGCCGTCGCAGAGTATCATCTGGGCCGCTGCCGCGCTGCAGAACTGCTGGACTGCGTCGCCGGAGATCTCGCCCCGCGCCGCCGCGCCCGCCGTCCCGAATACGGCCCGGAGCAGGGGCTTTTCGGCAAAGAGCAGGGTGGTCATCCCCTTGCAGGAGAGCACCTGCGGCGGCTCGAGGCTGCGGCGGCAGATATGCCCCACCTCCCCGGCCAGAGCGGCCAGCTCTTTTTCATTGAAGCGGGTGCGGGGCAGCGTCACCGCCGCCCGGGTGCGGCCCAAATCGTCCAGCGTCACAGCACATTCCAGCGGCGGCGTTCCCAGCTGAGCGAACAGCGCCGACACCCGGCCAGACTTGTAGGGCTCCGGGCTTCCGGGACGGCCCAGCTGTTCGCTGAGGACGCCCAGTGCATCGGCCACGGCGCTGTACTGTTCAGTAAGGGCCGTCCGCATGGCCTCGGAGTGGACGCGGGCCTCCCGGCGGCTGCGGTAGAGTGCAAACGCCTTGTCCCCCGCCGCGCAGAGCGCCGCCGGGTGGATGCACCGCGCCAGCTGACCGGGCAGAAGTGCCGCTTCCAGATGGCCTTTTTCTTCCAGAATGGGGCGCAGGGCCTCCATTCCTTCCAGCGTGGAGGCGTGCTCCTGCTTCCAGCAGACTTCCCGCCGTCCGCAGTTGGCGCAAAGGCCGTCGTGGATGTTGTCGATGACCCAGCGGAAACCCTCGCACCGGCGTGGAAAAGCGTCGTACACCTCGTTCACCGTCTCCGCCAGCGAGGAGAGGCTTTCGGCCACCGCTTCCAGCCGGGTCGCGGCGGCAGAGAGGCGCGGCCGCTCGTCGCCGGGCGGGTCGTCCTCTTTGAGGGCAGGCATCAGCCAGCCCGCGGGCAGCAGGGCGCAGAGCCCCGCACCCGCCCCGGCACTGAGCAGAAAGCTGAACCTGTCTCTTATACACATCTCCGAGCCCACGAGACTACGCTGCATC
>ENA-OXRE01000393-OXRE01000393.1-human-gut-metagenome-genome-assembly--contig:-NODE-393-length-13633-cov-8.22993_pt1 | contig 13633 bp, 13 predicted proteins | sample MGYA00249591_ERZ652581 | MGnify/ENA primary metagenome ERZ652581 (study PRJEB26925, sample SAMN05826965) | human gut metagenome | biome: ENVO:2100002; feature: ENVO:00000062; material: ENVO:00002003... | reverse complement strand
GAGATGCAGCGTAGTCTCGTGGGCTCGGAGATGTGTATAAGAGACAGGGTGATGGCACTGGCAGCAACACGGTTGATTGCGCTGCACAAAAACAAAGGCATGACCGTTGCGGCCTGCCTGAAAAATCGCACGGACTATATCGAAAACCCGGACAAGACCGAGCAGGGCCAGTATGTCAGCAGCTATGCCTGCAGCACCCTGACGGCAGATGAAGAGTTTATGCTTACCAAGCGGCAGTACGACCTTGTGAACGGACGCAGGCAGAAAAGCGATGTAATTGCTTATCAGATACGGCAGTCCTTCCGACCCGGTGAGATCAGCGCAGAGGAGGCTAACAAGGTGGGCTACGAACTGGCCATGCGCTTTACCAAGGGCAAGCACGCCTTTGTCGTGGCAACGCACACGGACCGGCAGCACATCCACAACCATGTGATCTTCAACTCCACAGCGTTGGATGGCAGCAGGAAGTTCCGGGATTTTTTCTTTTCGGCGTTGGCAGTGCAGCGGTTGAGTGACCTGATTTGCTTAGAGCATCAGCTGTCCGTCATTGAAAAGAAGCCCTATCGGGAGCGTCAAAAGCGCATTGTCTACCCGCCGAAAGAGAGCAATCGTGACCGCCTGTGCGGAATCATCGACACCATCCTTGCAGAAAAGCCGGGAGATTACAAAACTTTTCTGCAAAAGCTGGAGCGGCAGGGATATGAGGTGAAACGTGGCAAGTACACGTCGGTGAAGGGCAAGGGGCAGAAACGTTTTATCCGGTTCCGTACACTGGGCACCGGCTATGGCGAGGATGAAATCAAGGCGGTGCTGGAGGGCAAGGTGAAACACCAACCGTACCAGAAGAAGCCGCCCACAGAGCAGCCCTTCCAGTTGCTGGTGGATATTCAGGGGAAAATGGCAGATGGCAAAAGTGTCGGCTACAAAAAGTGGGCAACCAAATTCAACCTGAAAGAGATGTCCAAAACCCTGCTGTTCTTGCAGGAGCAGAAAATCGGTAGCGCAGAGGAACTGCGGAAACGTGCGACGGCGGCAACGGAACGTTATCATGCTATGGGGGATTCCATCAAAGCGGCAGAAGCGAGGTTGACCGAAATCGCCGTGCTGAAAACTCACATCATCAACTATGCCAAGACCCGTGAGGTGTACGCTGCTTATCGGAAAGCCGGGTACAGCAAAACCTTTCTGGAAGCCCACCGGGAGGAGATTACTCTGCACAAGGCGGCGAAAGCTGCCTTTGACGAGGCTGAGATGCAAAAGTTGCCGAAGGTTAAGGAACTGGATGCGGAGTTTGCAGAACTGCTGACCAAGAAGAAAGCCGCCTACCCGGACTACCGCAAGGCACGGAATGAGATGCAGGGACTGGTTCGGGCACAGAAAAACGTGGAACGATTTTTTGCGGAAGAAAAGCCAGCACAGGAGAACGAGCAGGCTCGATAAGAACAAATTGCCGGGAGTTGACCGTAAGAGGTCTACTTCCGGCAATCTTTTTTTGTTAACTCAATCTTTAACGGAATCGTTCATCTCTTTCGATTGTGTATGTTCATGCGTTTAACAGGTATCCTATGGAGTGTAAAGAACACGATAGGATGAGGTTGCACTATGAAAGAGCTTTTTGGACAGAGACTGCGGGAGCAGCGTATAAAGCATGGGTTGACGCTGGAACAACTTGCGGAAAAATCCGAGCTTTCCTCCAACTATATCGGCATGGTAGAGCGTGGCTTAAAGGAACCCGGCCTTGCCACCATTGTTAAACTTCTGAACGCTCTGAATATTTCCGCAGACACATTGTTGTGTGATCTGGTTCCCAGTGCATCTCATGTGACCGACGACGAGATCCGCAAGCGACTGGAAGGCTTGACCCCCATCCAGAAAAAAGCAGCCCTCGATTTGCTGGATACCTATATCAGCAATCTCCCCTACCTCACAAACGAAGAATAAATCGCAAACTTTGCAAGCGCATCGGCTGAAATTTAGCCGATGCGCTTTTCTTTTGCATTCCTTTCGGCTATAATCATTCTTATAGGATGTATTGTTTCCTAAAGAATTGATTCGGGGGTGTCAAAATGAGAGAACCACGGTACAGCATTTTAGCCGACATTCAGGATGCGATCGAGCGGGCAAAACAAGGGAAGTTGGCATTGTACTGGCAGCGCACCATCCAACGGGAATACCGTTGCAAAAAAGTCACCCCAGCCGAACAGCAAGCGTATGAGCAGCTGCAAAGCATTCTTTCCGAGATTCCGCAATGGAGCGATGAAGAAGATCTGCGCTCCGACATGGAGGAAATTGGCGGCAGGGTCTGGTATTGCCACTACTGGGAGGAGCATTACTCCATGGTAGAGTTGACCGAGGACCGCAACGGAAAATTTAACGTTGACTACGTTTTGGACGACGCAGTGACCCCGGAGGTGCGCCGGGATGCTGCACTGTTAGCGCAAAAGGAATTTGCGGACCGTATGCAGGAATGGGGCATTTCGCTTCTGAATGCACCCGTCCCGGAACAGATGAAGTATGCTTCTCTGGCAGAAGCCGCATCTCACCTCATGCAAGTCCTCAATGACCCGGAGAGCATCACAGGGTAAAAAGCGTCCCATCGGGACGCGCAGCCTGCATTGGAAAAATGCAGATCAAAGGGGTTTGGGGCACTCCCCAACAAGCATTTTGCAGCGCAAAATAAGCAGATGTATATACGTCTGCACTGCTTGCTATCGAAGCCCTACCTTCTATTTCTCCCTCTACTAATACTACAATTTGAAGCGGAGATTTTGGCTGTTTCCATTTCAAATTATGCAAGAACCGCCTCTGTTCAATGTTGAATAGTTCTATGTTCACGCACGCACACACGCAGGCAATCACTCCCCGTAAAGATAGCAAAAGCAAAGTAATTGTCTATTTGGAGCGAAAATGCCTTTTTGGAGAAGAAACATACCGACATATCTGCTATACTGAAATGCGGTTAGTCAATGCTAATACGAAAGCAAACAGGAGGACCAAATAATGAATAAACTACAAGGAAAAGACCTTATCAATGTTGGAATCTTCACTGCGATCTATTTTGTGGTGATGATGGCGATTGCCATGCTGGGATTTATCCCTATTTTTCTTCCTCTTCTGATCGTGCTGGTTCCGCTGATTGGCGGAATCGTAATGATGCTGTATTATTCTAAAGTCCAGAAGTTTGGAATGGTATCGCTGACAGGACTGATCTGCGGTATTTTAATGTTGCTGACCGGCATGGGGTATTGGAGCATTATTACCGGTGCCGTGTTCGGTGTCCTGGCTGATCTTGTTTTGAAATCCGGCGATTATAAGAGTGCAAAAAAAGGAATCATATCGCATGGTGTTTTTTCTATGTGGATCATCGGAAACTACATCCCCATTGTTGCAACACGGGACAGCTACTATCAGCAGCTAATCAGCGGTTATGGACAAGAGTATGCAGATTCCATTATGAACTATATCTCGGCATATACGCTCCCCCTTCTTTTGATTGCCGGGTTTGTTTGCGGCGTGATCGGCGGTGTGATCGGCCAGAAAATTTTCAAAAAGCACTTTAAGCGTGCGGGTATTGCATAATGCGTCGTGAATTGTTAGCAAGCAAAAAGAAGGAAACCGGCCTGTCGTTAGACCCTCGGACAAAGTTGGCATTGCTTATCACGATTGCCCTCTTTGTCTTGAGCGGCGGAGGTGGGGCTGCTTCTAAACAGTTTGCTCCTATTTTGGCTGCTGTTCCATTGATCCTACTGCTCACGGAAAAATCGTGGAAGGGATCGGTTATCTATTTTGTTTTATATGGCGGCAGCTATATATTGCAACTATGGGCGCTCCCCCACCTGTCCGGCCTTCCTAACTTTCTTGTTGTTGCAATCTGCGGTTTCTTTATGCGGTTTGTGCCGGGGATTATGATGGGATACATCACGCTCAGGACAACGACGGTCAGCGAGTTTGTTGCCTCTATGAAGAAGCTGCATTTACCGGAGCAGATTATCATTCCTATGTCCGTGATATTCCGATTTTTCCCTACGGTTGTAGAAGAATATAATGCCATAGAGGACGCTATGAAAATGAGAGGAATCCGTTTTGGAGGGGGCAAAGCCAGTGCAATGCTGGAATACAGGCTTGTCCCTGTCATCATGTGTTCGGTCAAGATCGGGGAAGAATTAAATGCGGCAGCCCTGACAAGAGGATTGGGCGGTCCGGTCAAGAGGACAAACATCTGCGAGATCGGCTTTCATGTGCAGGATGTTTTTTTCCTGCTGCTATGTGTGGTGGCTTTTGCAATTCCTATTGTCACGATGATTACAGGGAGGTAGGTCTATGATCGAATGTAAAAAAGTTTCTTTTTCCTACCCTCCAAATGAAACTGACATTGGGGACAGGGAAGGACACGGAACATTAAGAAATATTGACCTGTCTATTAACGACGGGGATTTTGTACTGCTCTGCGGAACATCGGGCTGCGGTAAAACCACAATGACACGGCTGTTTAACGGACTGATTCCTCATTATTACGATGGAAAGCTGGAAGGCACTGTCATGCTTGATGGAGAAGATATGAGCGGGCTTTCCCTGTTTGATATATCAAAAAAAGTTGGTTCTGTTTTTCAGAATCCACGTTCTCAATTTTTTAATGTGGATACGACCAGCGAAATTGCCTTTGGATGTGAAAACCATGGATTGGAAGAAGCAGAAATCCGAAAGCGGGTAAAGTTGGTCTCAGAGCAGTTGAACCTTACAAATCTGCTGGACAGAAGTATTTTCTCCCTTTCCGGTGGGGAAAAGCAAAAAATCGCCTGTGGATCTGCCGCCGCTGTGGAACCGGATGTATTTGTTTTGGACGAGCCATCTTCCAACCTTGACGCCTATTCCATCGCTGATTTTCGGAAACTGTTAAAAATATTGAAGTCACAGGGCAAAACAATTATTATTGCGGAGCACCGGCTCTACTATCTTTATGATCTGGCAGACAGGATCATATATTTAAGCGACGGGGAAATACAAGGGGATTATACTTTGCCGGAATTTCAGTTGATTCCGGCGGCGGAAAAAGCTAAAATGGGATTACGGCCTCTTGGCCTGAGTGAGTTTGCAGACATTGAGCCTGCCAGTCTACATTCAGGGCAGGGGAAATGGAAACTGAACCACTTCCATTTCGCATACAAGAAACAGCCGGAAACGCTTTCTCTGGAAAATATAGAGCTTCCTGCCGGAAATGTAACGGCGGTCATCGGGCACAATGGAGCCGGAAAAACGACACTATCCCGTTGCTTATGCGGATTGGAAAAAAGATGTAAAGGTATCCTCCAAAAAGATGGTACTTCCTATTCAAGCAAACAGCGACTGAAGCTATGCTATATGGTCATGCAGGATGTAAACCATCAGCTTTTTACAGAGAGCGTTTTAGAGGAAGTCCTGTTAAGTATGCCGGGAAAAGATTCCGATGAATCGCCTGAAAATGTGGCAAAGGCAGAGGCTATCTTGACAGAAATGGATTTGCTTCCGTACAAAGCCTGCCATCCCATGGGGCTTTCGGGAGGGCAAAAACAACGTGTGGCGATTGCTTCTGCGATTGCCTCTGAACGTCCGGTTATACTATTTGACGAACCTACCAGCGGCCTTGATCTTTTTCACATGAGGCAGGTAGCCGATTCAGTCAAAGAACTTGCCGATTCAGGAAAAACCATTGTGATTGTGACCCATGATCCTGAATTTATACTCAGGTGCTGCAATTATGTGATCCATCTTGAAAACGGCAGATTGGAGGAAAGCTATTTCCTCCAGGATACGGAAGGACGGGAACGGTTATTTAATTTCTTTATGATGGAAGGAGGCGGCGGAAATCAAACTGTTTGATGGTAAAATAAACTGCGGCTCAAATGTTAAAAATGTCATTGAAACTGAGGATTGCGTTGTCCTGCAGCTTTTTGACGAGAGCGGCGAGGGAACCATGACAGCCCACAAAATTTTTGATGGCGCTTTTGTGATGTATAGCGATATGCACCTGAAAGAATGTACCTCCTACTTTCAGAGTAGTACGGACAGTTCGCTTCTCTATATAGACCATTGCAGGGAGGGACGGATCGAAAGCGAGATTGGCAATAATGCGTATAGCTATTTGCAAGAGCATGAGATGCGTGTGGATGACCGGCGTTCCCATTCGGGACGGTTCTGCTTTCCACTCTGCCACTATCATGGGATGACCCTGGGATTTGATCTGGACATTGCTGTGCCGGCGCTGAAAGACTTTTTTGGCGGATTTTCTGTTGATTTGTACGAGCTTCAAAAAAAGTATTGCAATGACAAGAAACCGTTTGTGATTCATAATGAGCCAGGAATTGAACATATTTTTTCAGAGCTTTACTTTGTCCCGCAGCAGATCAAAGGTGACTACTATAAAGTAAAAGCCCTGGAGCTGCTTTTATATCTGGACGCTTTGCAGTTTTCTGATTCCAAAGAAGATCGCCCTTATTTCTATAAAGGGCAGGTAGAAAAAATCAAAGCGATCCATGATCTTATTACGGCAAATTTGCAGGAGCATTACACGATGGATGAATTAGCTGAACGATTCCAGATTTCATTGACGGGGATGAAAACCTGCTTTAAGGAAATATTCGGAGATTCCATGTATTCCTATCTTCGCCGTTATCGGATGAACGTTGCTGCCACAATGCTCCGGCAGGATTCCCAAAAAGGGATTGCGGAAATTGCCGGAGCTGTGGGATATGAAAGCCCCAGTAAATTTGCAACAGCTTTCCGGCAGGTGATAGGGCAGACGCCGATGGAATACCGAAAATCTTTTTTCTAAACGGTGCATAAATGCCGTTTTGGAGAGGAAAGAAGAATTGAATACTGCTACAATGAGGATGGTTAGCAAAGACTACCCATCCTTTTTTCTTTGCTGACTAAAAAGAAGGAAGGTGATTGTAATGAAGCAGCAAAAAGATAATTGGGTGAAAATTCTGTTTTCCTTCGCCGCACCATGCAAGGGGAAAATGGCTCTTTCGGTATTCTGCGCCATTCTGAGCGTTGCAGGAGGGTTTATTCCTTTTTGGGCTGTATATGAAATCCTGCTGGCATTTATCAATCAGAATGTGACCCTGAATGGCATTCTGATTTGGTGTCTGGTTGGAGCAGCGGGCTACCTGCTGCGGGTTGCCTGCCATGGAATCTCTACGATCCTGGCGCATATTTCAGCCTATACCATTTTGGAAGGAATCCGGCTTAAAATTGCAGACCGGCTGATGAAAGCTCCCCTTGGCGAAGTGATGGGGCGGCGGATCGGCTATCTGAAAAATATCATCATGGATAAGGTTGAGGACTTAGAGCCGCCTTTGGCACACATGATCCCGGAATTGACCTCTAACCTCCTACTCCCTGTTGCAATTTTTATCTGGATGCTGGTTATCGACTGGCGCATGGGATTGGCGGTTCTGATTGCTCCGGTGCTGGCCATGATTCCTATGTTTTTCCTTATGAGGAACTATAACAGCCAGTACGCCGCTTATATGGAGGCAAATAACCACGTCAACAGTATTATTATCGAGTATGTGGAAGGTATCGAGGTTGTAAAGGCCTTTAACCAAAGCACAAGCTCCTATGAAAAATTTGTTAATGCTGTCCAGTCGTTCAAAGAGTTTACCTTGGCATGGTTTAAGAGTACATGGAAATCGATGAACCTTATGATGGCGATTATGCCCACAACGCTCCTGGGGGTTCTTCCTGTCGGCCTTTTGCTGGTGCAGAATGGAAGTATCTCCCCTGCGGAGCTTGCAATGGGGATTATCCTTTCCCTCAGCATTGTTGGACCGTTGATGAAAGCAACCACTTTCATTAACGAAGCAAAGTCTATGGAATATGCAGTAGCGGCGGCAAATGAACTTTTGAACCTGCCTGTACTGCCGGATTCAGGGAAAATCGTATCTATTCCTCACAATGATATTGCGTTGAAGCATGTAACCTTTTCCTATGACGGTTCCGAGCAAAATGAAGTGTTGCATGATGTGAACCTGGAATTGCCAGAGGGAAGTTTTACGGCACTTGTAGGACCGTCTGGCGGCGGTAAATCAACGATTGCCCGTCTGATTGCAAGGTTTTGGGACGTGACAGGCGGCAACATTACCATTGGGGGGAAGAATATCAAAGAGTTGTCTATACGCCAGCTTTCCGAACTGGTCAGTTTTGTGACGCAGGATAACTTCCTGTTTAATTGCTCCCTGAAAGAAAACATCCGTCTTGGAAATCCAAACGCCACAGATGAAGAAGTATATGCGGCGGCGAAAGCGGCCTGCTGTGATGAATTTATTGTGCGTTTGGACAAAGGATATGATACCCCTGCCGGTGATGCCGGAAAGAGGCTGTCCGGCGGCGAAAAACAGCGAATTGCGATTGCGAGGGCGATCCTCAAAAATGCCCCGATTGTTATTTTGGATGAAGCGACAGCATTTACTGACCCGCAGAACGAAGATAAAATTCAGAAATCTATCATGGCGTTATCAAAGGGTAAAACTCTTCTTGTGATCGCCCACCGCCTTTCCACCATTCAGAACGCAGATCAGATTGTCGTGTTAAAAAAAGGCCGGATTGTGGATTGCGGAAAGCAGAAAGAATTGTTGAAGCGGTGTCCGCTTTATGCGGATATGTGGAAAGCCCACATCGGGGCGAAGAATTGGTCTGTGAGTGAAAAGAAGGAGGTGGCCGCTCATGTTTAAGTCTATGAAACGGATCATTAAATGGGCGGGGAAATATAAGGGACGCCTCTATCTTGGCTCTGTTTTTTCCTTTTTCAGCAGCCTGTCTACGGCGATCCCTACAATGGCTGCTGCTTATGCTCTTGATAAAACAATCGCGGCTTATTGGACAGGCAGCACAATAGAATCCGCCCTGATCTGGCAGACACTTTGGATTATTGTTGGCTCGATTGCGCTTAACTTTCTACTCTCTTATCTGCGGGCGGTGTTGCAGGAAAGCATTGGTTATGAAGTGGCCGCAGGACAGCGAATCCATTTGGGCGATGTGCTAAAAAGGGTTCCTCTGGGATATTTTTCTAAAAACAGCGTGGGCGATATTCTGACAGGTGTTACTACAGAGCTATCCACACTCGAATTACAGGGAATGAAGATGGTTGACATCATCATCAACGGATATGCAAAGTTTATTGCAATTCTCCTGTGCTTCCTTTTCCTGAGTCCAGCCGCGGCAGTGGTTTCTGTTGTCGGTGTTGCCTTTTCCGCATTAGCTTTACATGGTATCAGCAGGCACAGTGAAAAGACCGCTGCTATTACGCACCAGGCCATGGAGGATATGTCTGGCTCTGCGATTGAATATATCCGCGGGCTGTCCATCGTTAAGTCGTTTGGACAGGAAGGGGCTTCTATCGAGAGTTTTCGCAAGGCAAATAAAGATTTGAAAAATATTCATATCAAAGTAGAAAAGGGCTATACGCCATTTAACTGCCTGCACCTGTTCTCCTTAAAACTGGCATCTATGGGGATTGTGTTTATCTGTGCATGGCAGACACTTAACGGACAAATGAGCCTTGCTTATTTTCTGATGTTCGTTCTGTTTTCTTTCGTAATCTTTGGAAGTGTGGAAAACATCAACGACGCGGCGCACATGCTGGGCCTTATAGATTCTGCTATGAATAAGCTGGAATCTTTGGAAAATGCGGAGTATATCGACCAGGACGGAAAAGATATTACACCGGCCTCGTATGACATTACTTTCCAGGATGTATCCTTTGGTTACGATAAACGGACTGTGTTGCATGATGTGAATTTCACAATCCCACAGAATACAACAACAGCGATTGTAGGTCCTTCCGGGAGCGGCAAATCTACCCTGTGCAGCCTGATTGCTCGCTTTTATGATGTTGACGCCGGAAAAATCACTTTTGGAGGAACAGACATTCGTGAATTTACCTGTGACAGCTTACTAAAAAATATCAGTATGGTATTCCAGAATGTATATCTGTTCCGGGATACGATCCGCAACAATATTAAATTCGGTAGCCCGGATGCTTCGGAGGAACAGATGATCGCCGCCGCGAAAAAAGCCCGCTGCCACGATTTTATCATGGCCTTGCCAGATGGATATGATACCGTAATCGGTGAGGGCGGCTCTTCTCTTTCCGGCGGTGAAAAGCAGCGAATTTCGATTGCCAGAGCCATGCTGAAAGACGCGCCGATTGTGATTCTGGACGAGGCCACGGCCAGCATTGACCCGGAGAACGAGCATTTGATTCAAGAGGCTATTTCCGCGCTGACACATGGGAAAACGATCATAACGATTGCCCATAGACTGGCGACGATTGAAAATGCGGATCAGATTCTTGTCATTGATGGCGGAACCGTCGTACAGAAAGGAACCCATAAGGAACTATTGAAACAGAGGGGAACTTATCAGGACTTTATCAGGATTCGGGAACAGGCTGAGGGCTGGAGGATTCAACAATAAGCAGAAAAGAGGTGCTATATGAAGATTCATGCGTCCGGGGAGGACTATCTGGAGGCTGTGCTGATACTCCAAAAGAAGCAGGGCATGGTCCGCTCCATTGATCTTGCCCGGCACATGGGATTCAGTAAACCGAGTATCAGCCATGCGGTAGGCGTTTTGAAGAATGGCGGTTTTCTGACCGTGGATGAAGATGGATTCCTCCATTTGACCGCCATAGGCCGGGAGGTTACCGAGAAAATCTATGAACGCCATTTGTTTTTTACGGAGCAGCTTATCGCCGCAGGCGTTGACCCCAAAACTGCGGAGGCCGATGCCTGCCGGATTGAACACATTATCAGCGATGAGAGCTTTTCACGGCTGAAAGAGGCAGCCGCACAAGAGCAAGAATACTGGAAATCTCAACTTCCACGATAGCTATTCCGAAACCATCAAATACAACACCCTTACAGGTGCAATTCTTAAAATAAAACGATAATTGATACAAATCCCTCAATGCCACATACAGTTTTGGGGAATTGTTGAACAGATAGTTGTACGTCATTAAGAGACTTTCTCTGAAAGAGGATGATTTGTCAAAACTGTTCTGTAGAATTGCTGCTATAAATTATTGATAGCCCGTCCATCCGAGCGGAGTCCTGTTTTTCAGGGCTCCGCTTTTTGATGTTGTGCAAGTTTGATCTTGAGAAATCCAATGATTTATCAATACTAGTTTTGAAACAAGCAATATATGTAGTAAAATTTCAGTATTTATATTCTATTGAAGGTTTTTGCCGCAACGTGTACTCTTTTTAGGGAAAGCACTTGTTGTTTTGAAGATGAGAGGTATGCTGTGGCAAAATCAAAAGGGAAAAGTCGTTCTACACAGGTGCGTTCAAAGCTTGCGATACAAGTTGGTGAACGAATCCGTAAAACTCGTAAACAAGAAGGACTTAGTATCGAAAACTTTGCACTTCGTTGCGACATTCACCCGTCCTATGTTGGTCATATAGAGCGAGGAATGCAGAATCCGACGCTTTCCACCTTGGAGCGCATCAGCCAGGGTTTGGGAATCAGCATGGAGGACCTTTTCAAGGACATAGATACACCGATCAATGTGGAGAACGCTGCAATACGACATCTATCTCAGGTCATAAATGAGTTGTCCCCTGAGCAAACGCAACAGCTTCTGCAGATTGTTGATAGTGTCCTGGCAATCAAAAACGAATATTTATAAGAAAACGCTCTCTTATCGAGGGCGTTTTCTTGTTGCAAAAAAGTAACACTGTACAATAGGAAGCAACGAATTGCTACATATAAATAGCCTTTTTTCGAGCGATATAAACATCGAACATTCGTTTATTTTGTGACATTCTACAGTTGTTATTTGAATTTATTTGATATTTATACAAAAAACCATTGAGCATATTGCAGCATGAGAAAAAATGCGGTATAATCGGCGCAATCTACACAGATCGAGTAGGATAATAAAAAAGAATGGGAGGCGTACACATGAGTTGTTTGGGTTCAAAGCATGAGTTACTGCAAGTTGCAGACCATGTAATCGCTCATTATTATCAGCGTGTTCCGTTTGTGCGGAATCATCCGCAGGCGATAGACTTGGATATGCTTGTGATGGAACTGATGGGCGGTAGCATCAAGATGTTCCCACTATCTAAAGATGGCTCTATGTTAGGCATGACTGCACATGAGCGCCTTATAATCCGAATAGAACTAGAAGACGGCACAGTCATTCGTGACACGTTGCGCCCCAAAGACATTGTGGTAGATTCCTCGCTGGCAGGTTTCCACAACACCGGTGTGCGGAACTTTACTTTGGCACACGAAATCGGGCATCAGCTTTTGCACATTTATTATCCACTTCTGGCTCTTTCAGACCAGTTGGAAGAAGACTGTGCAGACATTATTGCAGAAGGTCTTTTGCTGCCAGAGTGTCTTGTGAGGGCATCCATGGCATTCTTCCAGTTCCCTGACACGTTATCTCATATATCCAGATCGCAGTTAGATATGAACTATCCTAGTTTTAAGAAGATGGCGAGGCATCTAGGTGTGCAACGTCAGCTTCTTGCAAATCGTATGAAGTATTTGCATATCCTGACCAGCGATATTCCGTATCGCCACACACTTTCGTTGATGGAGGCAGGGTGATAATGAAAGACAGACTTAAAGAACACATGGAAGGATGGCGTTTCTGTGAAAAATGCGGCATGAAGCTTTATCAAAAGATAGATGGATGCAGCGGCACGATTCATCTGAAATGCCACCGCTGCAATACACTCCTCCGCATTGATTTATCATTCCGGAGAAAGAAGTGACCCTCTAAAAACAATAAATCGGGTGCATTGCACCCTGAATATGGACTGTTCGCACCGAGCAACGGGCCGTCACCTCCGGGTGATGTATGAAACGTAGCACCAAATAGCCGGGCAACAGCTTGATTGAGTGATTTTCGCTTGAGAATCCCTCAGTCGGCTGTTGTCCGGCTATTTTTTTAGCCTTCAGGTAGCCTGCTCCCGAAAAGGAGCAGGTTTTATGTTTGCCCTCTTTTCATGGCTGCCCCAAGCGGCGAAATATCCGTAGATCTCCAAGTTTTCGACATTTCACGTTTTATCGAAAATTTGGAGGTTACGCATGAGTTTCAATAATGGCAATGAACGTCGCAAGCTGAACGCAAAGTGGGAGCATCTTCGTGTGCAGTACCGCGAAGCAGGAATGAGCGAAGATGCAATTCAGGCTATGTACGAGTTTGATTTGGGTGTTCTTAATAGCGAACGTGCCTACATCACTAACACAATGACGGTTTCTGGTGCTGCCGATGATTGCACAGCCAAGGAAACCAGCGACTTCAAGCAGTATGAAAAAGCCGTTACCGTAATGGATACCTACCACGAAACCAAAAGCCGTTTTGCATGGATTGGCGAGATTGAGAACGAACAGCTACTTACTGCACTCGAAACTTTGAAAGTCGAGGATTTGGAAATCATCACCATGTACGCTTACGAGGGATACGACATCACTGAAATATCTAAAGTCTACGGCGTATCCCGCCCCACTATTAGTATAAAAATCAAGAGAATTACTAAATTTTTGAAAAACTTCAATTTTAATGCTACGAATTGACCCTTCTCGATGCCTACCAAGTGAAGGGACAATTTTCCAAGCGGCACTCGCCGCAGGGAAA
>ENA-OXRE01000391-OXRE01000391.1-human-gut-metagenome-genome-assembly--contig:-NODE-391-length-13698-cov-6.50334_pt1 | contig 13698 bp, 9 predicted proteins | sample MGYA00249591_ERZ652581 | MGnify/ENA primary metagenome ERZ652581 (study PRJEB26925, sample SAMN05826965) | human gut metagenome | biome: ENVO:2100002; feature: ENVO:00000062; material: ENVO:00002003... | reverse complement strand
AGAGACAGGTGCAAGGATGCCCACATCATCACGGTACCGCAGGGCGAAGCCAGCAAGAGCTTTAAAATTCTGGAATCCGTCCTCAAGCAGATGCTGGAATTCGGCATGGGCCGCGGCGATCTGGTGATCGCCGTGGGCGGTGGCGTGGTGGGCGATCTGGCCGGTTTTGCCGCTTCCATCTACATGCGGGGCATCGACTTCATCAACTGCCCCACCACCACCCTTTCCATGATCGATTCCTCCATCGGCGGCAAGACCGCCGTGGATCTGGGCGATACCAAAAACATCGTGGGCGCGTTCTGGCAGCCCAAGCTGGTCATCGTGGACCCGGCCACCCTTTCCACCCTGCCCCGCCGCCACTACATCAACGGCCTGGCGGAGGCGGTCAAGGCAGGCCTGCTGGCGGACCCTGAGCTGTTCGCCATCTTTGAAAAGGGCGATATCGACACCCAGATCAGCGAGATCATCTACCGCAGCCTGCGGTTCAAGAAGAACGTTGTGGAGCAGGATGAGACCGAGCGCGGGATGCGCAAGGCTCTGAACTTCGGCCACACCATCGGCCACGGCATCGAGGCTGTCAAGGGCATCAAGGGCCGCCGCACTGTGGGCCTGTTCCACGGCGAGTGCGTGGCGCTGGGGATGCTGCCCATGATCGAATCCAAGGCGCTGCAGAAGCGAGTGCGGGCGGTCTACCGCCGCATTGGCCTGCCCACCCGCACCACCTATAACAAGGAAAAGGTGCTGGCCGAGATGCTGCACGATAAAAAGGCCCAGGGCGGCCAGATCACGGTGATCAAGGTGCCGGGTCTGGGCTGCTGGCGGGCCGAGACCATCCCCGTGGAGGGCCTGCGCCCCCTGCTGGGTGTGGAGGAGTAAGCCATGAAAAACACCTTTGGCAGCGACCTTTCGCTGACCATTTTTGGCGAGAGCCACGGCAGGGCTGTCGGCGCGGTGCTGGACGGCATGGCGGCGGGCGTGCCTGTGGAGGAAGCCTTTCTTGCTGCCTGCATGGACAAGCGCCGTGCCCGGGGCGACGGCCTTTCCACCCCCCGTGTGGAGGGGGATGCGGTGCAGTTTTTGTCCGGCGTGGTCAACGGCCGCACCACCGGCACCGCCATTGCCCTGATGATCGAAAACCAGAACACCCGCAGCGGCGACTATGCCAAAACGGCTGACCTGCTGCGGCCCGGCCATGCGGATTACACTGCCTACGCCAAGTACCACGGCTATCAGGATGCCCGGGGCGGCGGCCACTTTTCGGGTCGCGTCACCGCCGCGCTGGTGGCGGGCGGCGCTTTGGTGCTGGGAGCCCTGAACCGGGCCGGGATCGAGATCGTGACGCACATCGGGCGGTGTGCCGGGATCGGCGATGCCCCCTTTGCGCTGGACGATCCCGCCGCGCTGGCGGCGCAGGCCGAGGCACTGCTGAACAAGTCCGAGGGCTTTGCCCTGCTGGACGGCAGTGTGGAAGAACCCATGAAAGCTGCCATCCGTGCCGCCGGTGCCGAGGGCGACAGCGTGGGCGGCGTGCTGGAGACCGCCATTCTGGGCCTGCCCGCAGGCGTGGGTGAACCCTATTTCGACAGCGTGGAGAGCAAGCTCGCTCACCTGGCCTTCTCCATCCCGGCGGTCAAGGGCATCGAGTTCGGTTCCGGCTTCGGCTTTGCGGACCAGAAGGGCTCGGAGGCCAACGATGCCTTCCGGATGCAGGGGGAGCGCATCGTCACCGCCACCAACCACAATGCGGGCCTGAACGGCGGCATCTCCAACGGGATGCCCGTGGTGTTCCGCACGGCGGTCAAACCCACCCCCAGCATCTACAAAACGCAGGACACGGTGGATTATATCGCAAAGAAGGACGCGGAGCTGTCCATTCAGGGCCGCCACGACCCCTGCATCGTGCCCCGGGCCGCCATTGTGCAGACCTGCGCCGCCGCGCTGGCCGTGGGCGACCTGCTCACCGCAAGATACGGCATGGCCTGGATGGAGGACCCCACCGGCTACCGCAAGGAGGTGCTGTAAATGGAATACGGACTCATCGGCGGGCGGCTGGGCCACTCCTACTCCAAGGTCATCCACGAGATGCTCTGCGGCTACCGGTACGACCTGTGCCCCCTGCCCACGGAAGAGGAAGTCCGGGCCTTTATGACCCGGCGGCAGTTCAGGGCCATCAATGTCACCATCCCCTATAAGCTGGTGGTCATGGAGTACTGCTCCTACATCGACCCCCACGCCAAGGCCATCAACGCCGTGAACACCATCGTCAACAGGAACGGCCTGCTCTACGGCTACAACACCGATTACCCCGGCTTCTCCTACCTGTGCGATGCACATGGGGTGGAGTTCAAGGACAGGACCGTGCTCATTCTGGGCACCGGCGGCACCCACAACACCACCTGGGCCGTGGCCCATGACCGGGGCGCGAAACAGATCTATACCGTCAGCCGCCATCCCGACCCCGAAAAGGGAGAGCTGACTTATGCTCAGGCCCTGACCACAGGGGCGCAGATCATCATCAACACCACGCCGGTGGGCATGTACCCCAATGTGGGCGTGAGCGCCCTGGATATCACCTCCATGCCCGGGCTGGAAGCCGTGATCGATGTCATCTATAATCCCGATAAGACCGAGTTCATCCTCCGGGCCGAGGAGCTGGGGGTGCCCGTTGCCGTCGGCGGTCTGGAAATGCTGGTGGCGCAGGCAGTGTACGCGGCAGAATTTTTCCTCGACCGCAAGTTTGAGGATGCCGGTGCCGAGATCGCCCGTGTGACCAGCGAGCTGCGGCGGGAACAGCTGAACATTGCCCTCATCGGGATGCCCTCCTCGGGCAAATCCACCCTGGGCCGCGCTCTGGCGGAACAGCTGGGCAAGCGGTTCGTGGATCTGGACGAGGAGATCGTCAAAGCCGACGGCCGGAGCATCCCGGACATCTTTGCCGCTGAGGGGGAGGCAGGCTTCCGGAAGCTGGAGGCCGCGCAGACCGCCCGCTTTGCCAGGGAGAACCGGCAGGTCATCTCCTGCGGCGGCGGCGTGGTCAAAGACCCGGCAAACCTCCGGGCGCTCCACGCCAACGGCATCGTGCTCTTCATCGACCGGCCGCTGGAAGATCTGCTGGTGGGCGGCGGAAGGCCCCTTTCCACCAGCCCCGAGGCCCTGAAAACCATGGAAGCCCAGCGCCGCCCGCTCTATCTGGCGGCGGCGGATGCTGTGATCCCCAACAAGACCACCCCTGCGGATGCCGTGACGGCGGCAATGGAGGCGCTGGATGAAATTTTTAGTCATTAACGGTCCCAACCTCAACCTGACCCAGTTCACGGAGCCGGGCATGGAGGGGCAGATCGATTTTAATACACTGCTGGATTATATCGAGGAGGGCTGTGCCCAGATGGATATTCAGGTGGACTTTTTCCAGTCCAACCACGAGGGTGACCTCATCGATGAGATCCAGTCGGCGGCAGGCCGGGCCGATGGCATCATCCTCAACCCGGGCGGCTACGCCTATTACAGCGTGGCCATTCTGGAAGCGCTGCAGGTGTGCGGCGTGCCCGCCGTGGAAGTGATGCTGGCCGATCCCAGCGGCAAGGAGCCCTTCCGCAGCGTGGATGTGGTCTCCTTTGGCTGTCAGGGCCGCTTTGCAGGCGAGGGGATCAGCGGATATCTCCATGCCTGCGCCTACCTTGTGCAGCTGCTCCGGCTGGATGGCGGCGCGCAGACGCACCTGGTGCAGTAACAACCCTCTCAGTCTCGCATTCGCTCGCCAGCTCCCCCGAAGGGGGAGCCCTTGGCAAGTAGGGCAGGCTGTGCAGCAAAACTGAAAGCATAGAGACAAAACAGAAGGGAAAAGAAACAAGATGATCATTTCGACCAAAAAAGGCACCCCCAAGGAAGAGCTGGAAAAGATCGTAGACAAATTCGAGAAGCAGGGCCTGGATGTGACCCTGATCACCGGCAAGGATTACAATGTGTTCGGTCTGGTGGGCGATACCACCAAGATCGATGAGCGCGACGTGCTGGCCAACCCCTGGATCGACAACGTCACCCGCGTGTCCGCCCCCTATAAGCGGGCCAACCGCCTGTTCCACCCCGCCGATTCCATCATCGACTGCGGCGGCGTAAAGATCGGCAGGGGCGAGAAGATCGCCGTGATGGCAGGCCCCTGCAGCATCGAGGGCGAAGAGCAGGCGCTGCGCATTGCCAACAGTGTAAAGGCGGGCGGTGCAAGCCTGTTCCGCGGCGGCGCTTATAAGCCCCGCACCTCTCCCTACTCCTTCCAGGGTCTGGAGACCGAGGGCATCCTCGATATGGTCAAGGCCCGGGAGGCCACCGGAATGCCCATCGTGTCCGAGCTGATGAGCGAGGACCGGATCCCGGAGTTTGAGGAATATGTGGACGTGGTACAGATCGGTGCCCGCAACATGCAGAATTTCCAGCTGCTCAAGGCCGTGGGTAAGATGCACAAGCCTGTTCTGCTCAAGCGCGGCCTGTGCAACACCATCGAGGAGTGGATCATGTCCGCAGAGTATATCATGGCCGGCGGCAACGAGCAGGTCATTCTCTGCGAGCGGGGCATCCGCACCTTTGAGAAGTACACCCGCAACACCCTCGACCTCTCCGCTGTGCCTATCATCCACGAAAAGACCCATCTGCCCATCATCGTGGACCCCAGCCACGCCACCGGCAAGGCCAATCTGGTTGAGCCGATGATGATCGCCGCTGTGGCCGCTGGTGCCGACGGTCTGGAGGTGGAAGTCCACTATGATCCCCGCCACGCATGGAGCGATGGCGCACAGTGCCTGACCCCGGATGCCTTTGCACAGGCCATGGCAAAGTGCCGTCAGGTCGCATGGGCCATTGGCCGGGATATGTAACACGATGAACGGCCTCACCCTCTCAGTCAAAGCCTGACGGCTTTGCCAGCTCTCCCAAAGGGAGAGCCTCTGGCGAAACCACAGACCTTGCGGTGGACTGCCAAGGCCTCGCCCTTTGGGAGAGGTGGCAGCGCAAAGCGCTGACGGAGAGGGTGAGCCAGGTAAAGTAACACGATGAACATTACGATAAAATCAAGCCGGACGGTGGGCGGCAGGATCGCCGCGCCGCCCAGCAAAAGCATGGCTCACCGGGCGGTGCTCTGCGCGGCGCTGGCAAAGGGGACCTCCCATCTCCATCATCTTGCTTTCAGCAAGGATATCTCCACCACGCTGGGCGCGGCGGGCCGACTGTGCGCCCGTGTCACCACCGGTGAAAACGACGCGGTGGTGGAGGGGCTGGGCCGCTTTCTGCCGGTTGATGCCCCGGTGGACTGCTGTGAGAGCGGCAGCACCCTGCGCTTCCTCATCCCACTGGCCAGCCTGACCGGGCAGGAAGTGACTTTTACAGGCCGTGGGCGGCTGATGGAGCGGCCCCAGTCGATCTACAAAACGCTGTATCAGCAGCAGGGCCTGCGCTTTGAGCAGGGCGCGGACCGCCTGACTGTGGAAGGTGCCCTGACCCCGGGCGAATACGAGCTGGCGGGCAACGTGTCCAGCCAGTTCATCAGCGGGCTGCTGTTTGCCCTGCCCCTGCTGGGCGGCACCAGCACCCTGCACCTCATCCCGCCTGTGGAGAGCCGGAGCTACATCGATATGACCCGCGCGGTGCAGCACGCCTTTGGCGTGGAAAGCCGCTGGCTGGATGAGAATACGCTGGAAATTCCCGGCGGGCAGCACTATCTTCCCGGTGATTACACCGTGGAGGGCGATTACAGCCAGGCGGCTTTTCCTGCCGTGCTGGGCGCTGTGACCGGCGGTGTGGCCATCACCGGCCTGTCTGAGGAGACCTTGCAGGGCGATGCGGCCATTCTGGAGATCCTCCGGCGGTGCGGTGCAAGATTCACCCGCACCGGTCAGGGCGTGGTGTTTGAAAAGGCCCCGCTCCACGGAACGGACATCGACCTTGCCGACTGCCCCGACCTGGGCCCTGTGCTGATGGTGCTGGGCCTGCTGTGTGAGGGAACCACGGTCATCCGCAACGCCGAGCGTCTCCGCATCAAGGAGAGTGACCGCATCGAGGCCATGGAGACCGAGCTGCGGGCCTGCGGCGGGCAGCTGGAGAGCGAGGGCGGCACCATTACCATCCATGGCTGTGCCGGCGCGCTCCATGCCCCGGAGCAGCCGCTTTCCGGCCACAACGACCACCGCGTGGTGATGAGCCTTGCGGTGCTGGCGCTGGCTGCCGGGCTGGCCCTGCCCATCAGCGGGGCCGAGGCCGTTGCCAAGAGCTGGCCGGATTTTCTGGAAGCCATCAAGCCTTTGGGCGCGGAGGTGGAACATGTTGGATAAATCAAAGCGTTATCTCATTGTGGGCCTGGGCCTGCTGGGCGGCAAGTACGCCTTGGAGCTGAGCAGGGCCGGGTTCCATGTGGACGGCATCAACCGCAGCGAGGGCCATCTGCAGTATGCCCTCGCCCACGGCTATATCGCCAGCGGCAAGACCCACGATTTTGAGGATCTGGTGCGTCAGGCCGACCATATCATCTTCGGTTTGTACCCCACGGCCCTGATCGAGTGGTTCCGGACCTACGGCCACCTGCTGAAGGAGGGCTGCATCTTTACCGATGTGTCGGGTGTAAAGACGGGTCTGGTGGAGCCCATTCAGGCCATGTGCAGGCCGGGTGTGGAGTTCATTGCCAGCCATCCCATGGCGGGCCGTGAGACTTCCAGCGTGGAGCACGCCGCCGAGGTGAATTTTGCCCCGGCCAACTTCATTGTGACCCCCACGGAAAAGAACACCCCGGAGGCCGTTCAGTGGGCCAGGGAGCTGGCCGAGGTGCTGGGCTTCAAGCATATCTGCACCCTGACCGTGCAGGAGCATGACAGGATGATCGGCTATGTCAGCCAGCTCTGCCATGCCATCGCCGTCAGCCTGATGTGCGCCAACGACAATACCTCGCTGTGCGAGTACACCGGAGATTCCTTCCGGGACCTGACCCGCATTGCACGCATCAACGATAAGATGTGGGCGGAGCTGTTCCTCTGGAACAAAGAAAACCTCATCTCTGAGATCGACCAGTTCAGCGGGGCGCTGAACGAGATGCGCAACGCCCTTGTGGCCGATGACCGGGAAAAGCTGGAGGAGATGTTCCGCCTGTCCACCCAGCGCCGCGCGGCGTTTGATAAGAAAGCGCCGTAACCTTTTCAGCACACAGCACTGCTGTTTTTTTCCAGCTCCCCTGCTGGGGAGCTGGAATCGAGACTGAGAGGTTTGGCACAACACGAAAAAATGAGGTGTACCGAATGCCCAAACAGGAAGGCCAGAAATCCAAGCTGCTGGCGCTATTGCGCATTTTTGAGCAGCAGACCGATGAAAACCACCTGCTGAACGTGCCGCAGCTGGTGGAGCTGCTGGAGGCGCAGGGCATCCGCTGCGAGCGCAAGAGCGTGTACAGCGATATTGAGGCACTGGGTGCGCTGGGCTATGACATCAAGCTGCGCCGGGGCCGGGGCGGCGGGTATTTCCTTGCCAGCCGCACCTTTGATCTGGCGGAGCTCAAGCTGCTGGTGGATGCCGTGCAGGCAAGCCGGGTGGTATCCGGCACCACGAGCAGGCGGTTGATCCACAAGCTGGAAAAGCTCTGCTCCAACTACGAGGGCAGCCAGCTGCAGCGTCAGGTCTATGTGGAGGGCCGCCCCAAGACCGACAGCAAGAGCCTGCTGTACAGCATCGATGCCCTGCACGAGGCCATCAACAACGGTAAAATGGTGGAGTTCCTCTACAGAAAAGCCGACAGCCGCGAGAAAGAGAAAAGGACCGTCAGCCCGTGGCAGCTGGCCTGGGAGAACGGGTGCTACTACCTCATTGCCTTTGCCGACGAAAAGGGCATCCGCCATTACCGGGTGGACAAGATGAGCGGGGTCCGGGTGCTGGATGCGCCCCGGCGGGGTCAGGAGCAGTTTGCGGATCTTGACCTGCCTGCCTATCTGCGCAAGCACTTTGGAATGTACGGCGGGCCGGAGCATCGCGTTACCCTGCGGTGCACCGCTGATCTGGAAGGTGCCATGCGGGAGCGCTTTGGCACAACGCCCATGTTCCTGCCCGAGGAGAATGGCTGCTTCCATTTTGATGTCCCCATCTGCGTCAGTGACCAGTTCTATGGCTGGGTCTGCGGCTTTGGCGGCAAGATAGAAGTGGTTGCCCCGCCCGAAGTGCGGCAGGGAATGCGGGAGATGACCGCCCGGCTGGCAGAACAGCATCAATAACAAAAAAGGACTGCGAAAGCAGTCCTTTTTGCGTGTTTACGGTTCCTTCAGTTCCAGATCACTGGGCAGGATCAGATCCAGGGCGGCGGCGGGCTCGGCGACAAGGCGGCGGCTCTGATGGAAGATGGCCTTTTCCAGTGTGTTGCGGGCAAGGCGGCCATTGCCGGCGGTGCGGGCATCGGATTCCTGCCAGCGGGCATAATAGCCCAGCAGGGGTTCGGTGCAGGCTTCGGCCAGGGTGTAGCCCTTGTTTTTGGCAAGGACCTGGGTGATCTGCAGCAGCTCCACGGCGGTGTAGTCCGGGAACTCGATCCGGTTGGGAAAACGGCTGGCAAGGCCGCTGTTGGCGGTGAGGAAGATCTCCATCTCCCGGGTATACCCGGCCAGAATGACCACCAGCTCATCCCGGTGATCCTCCATCCCCTTCACCAGCGTGTCGATGGCTTCCAGCCCGAAGCTGTCCTGCTCACCGCGGTAGAGGCTGTATGCCTCGTCAATGAAGAGCACACCACCCAGCGCGCTCTCGATGACGCTGTTGGTCAGGGGGGCGGTGTGGCCGGTGTAGCGGCCCACCAGATCGGCACGGGTCACCTCCACCAGCTGGCCGCCCTTGAGGGCACCGATGGCTTTCAGATACCGTGCCACCAGCCGGGCAATGGTGGTCTTGCCGGTGCCGGGGTTGCCCGTGAAGATCATGTGCATCGAAAGGCTGGCAGTTTTGAGCCCGGCGGCGGCGCGGCGCTGCTGCACCTGTAGGTTGTCGGCCAGACCGAACACATATTCCTTGACCGGGGCAAGGCCCACCAGCTCGTTGATCTCGGCGCGGATGGCATCCAGTGCGCCGGTGTAGGCGGCAGGCAGCAGGTCGAACAGGGGCTGGTCTGCGCCGTCGTTCAGACGGAACTGCACCCCTTCCGGCCCGGCGGTCAGGGTCACGGTGCCGGTAAGGGTTTCATCGGTCCGCAGACAGTATTCGCTCAGGGCGCGGAAGATGCGGTCGGTGCACGCGGAAAGGCCTGCCGCACCCTTCTGTGTGGTGCACTGGGCCGCGACATAGTCCCGCACGTCGGCCCCGGCGGAAAGGGTCAGCCCCAGCCGGGTGCGGATCTTCTGGGCCAGCGCATTGAGCTGCTGTGCGGCAAGGGCGGCCAGATCCTCCCGGGTGTAGGAGGCCGTCTCGCAGACATCCCCCAGTGCCGACACCAGCGCCGCGCCGAATTTGTCAGCCAGTGCCTCCCGGCCCTTGTGGGAGTAGAAGATGAGATATTTGCCGCAGGGGTCGATGCGGCTGACGGCTCCCGGGGCCAGCGCCGTGCCTGCATCCACAAGGATGCCCTCTTTGTTCACGAGATACCGGCTGGACAGGGGCGCGCTGCCCTTGACGGCCAGATCAGACAGGGTCTTCAGAAAGCCGGGATAACAGCTCTCGTAGTGCTCAAAGGCAAGGATCTCCCCGGGCGCGTGCAGGGCGGCGTAGAGGTCCTGCAGGAAGAGCTTCTCGGCTCCGGAATTGGGGTAAAGGGCCAGATCCAGCGTGGCGATCCTGTCGCTCTGCAAAAGGCCCCGGGCCGCCATGCAGCGGGCAGTTTCTTCCAGTGCAAAATGCCTGCCTGTGCCTGCCCCGCCTGTGAGCAGGATGACGTTGCGGGCGGCGGGGGCTTCGGTGCCCAGCACAAAGGGGCGGCGCATGGCCCGCACCACGCTGTCCACAAAAGCATCCTGCCCCAGCACCGTCTGCTTGACCTCGGCGGCAAGGCCTTCAAAGCTGCCCAGATGTTCCGGCTTCACGTCGGTGGTGCCCCTGGCCAGCAGGCCTTCGTCCTCCATGTCCCGCAGCATCTGGCGGCTGCTTTCCAGCGCGGCGGCGGTGGCATCGCTCTGGGTTTTGAGCTGGGCGTTCTGCTGCTTCAACAGCTCGTCCAGCCGTTTCTGCTGTTCCAGAAGCGCCGCGTTCAGGTCGGGCAGGGCGGCGCTGCCACCTGTTTTGGGTGCAGAAGTGCCGGGGGCGGCCTTGAATCTGCCCCCCGGGCCGAACACGCCGTTCATCAGACTTTCCCAATCATCGGTGTATGCCATAAAACTTCCCTCCGTGCAGTGTTTTTTCTTTCAGTATAGTGGAGTCTGGTACGTTTTGCAAGGAAAGGGTTGAAATAAAGGACAAAGTTCGTTACACTATTGTCAAATGAAAGGATGAATTGCCATGGAGCCAAGAACACCTGCTGAATGGAAGACGCTGTTTGAGAGCGAAGCCTTTGCCCGCCAGACGGAATACTACGGCCCGCTGGGGGTGGAGTATACCCCCGCCGGGACACACCTGCGCCTGTGGGCTCCCACGGCAAAACAGGCAGCAGTGAACCTGTACCGCCGGGGCACCGGCGGGGCCTGTGTGGGCACCCTGCCCCTGCAGCAGCAGGACAAGGGCGTGTGGAGCATCTATCTGCCCGGCGACCAGCACGGGAAATACTACGATTTCACCCTTACCACCCCGTTTGGCACCTGCAATGCAGCGGACCCTTACGCCCGCTCGGCAGGGGTGAACGGGGTGCGCAGCATGATCTTTGACCCGGCCCGGGTAGACCCGCAGGGCTGGGAGCGGGATGTGCGGCCGGTGATCCCACCGGCCCGCCGCAGTGTGTGGGAGGTCAGCGTCCGGGATTTCTCGCAGGACCCGGCCAGCGGCGTGCACACAGCCTGGCGGGGCAAATTTCTGGCCTTTACCCAGCAGGGCACGACCCTGAGCAGCGACGGCATCCACCCCACCTGCCTGAATTATCTCAAGCGGCTGGGGGTGAGCTATGTCCAGCTCATGCCCATCTTCGATTTTGGCAGCGTGGATGAGAGCCGCCCCCTGACCCGGCAGTATAACTGGGGCTACGACCCCACCAACTTCAATGTGCCCGAGGGCAGCTACTCCACCGACCCCACCCGGGGTGAGGTGCGGGTGCGGGAGTGCAAGCAGATGATCGCGGCCCTCCATGCGGCGGGCATCGGCGTTGTAATGGACGTGGTGTATAACCACATGTATCGTTCCGATAATGTGCTGAACCGGGTGGTGCCCCTCTACTACTTCCGCCAGAACGACGACGGTTCCCTCTCCAACGGCAGCGGCTGCGGCAACGAGTTTGCCTCCGAGCGGCCCATGGCCCGGCGCTATCTCATTGATTCGGTGCTCTACTGGGCACGGGAATATCACATCGACGGCTTCCGGTTTGACCTGATGGGCCTGTATGACGTGGAGACCATGAACCTCCTCCGGGCTGAACTGGACAAGCTGCCCGGCGGGCGGGATATTCTGATGTACGGTGAGCCGTGGCAGGGCGGCTGCAGCGCCCTGCACCGGTACGAGGCCAACAAGAACAACCTGAACATGCTGAACGAGCGCATCGGCATCTTTTGCGACAACACCCGGGATGCCATCAAGGGCGGCTGCTTCGATGCCCGAGAGACGGGCTATGTGGAGGGCAAGCCCGGGAGTTTCTGGGATATCGGTGCTTCGGTGGCGGCGTGGTGCCGCAGTGAAAAGCTGCCGCCTCACGCCCCGGGGCAGATCATCAGCTACGTTTCGGCCCACGACAACTTTACCCTGTGGGATAAGCTCCTGATGGTGCGCTACGCCCGCCCGGAGTTTGCCGCTGTGGACAAGACCGCGCTGGCCCAGAACCGGCTGGCAGCGGGCATCTACCTGACCAGCATGGGCCTGCCTTTCTGGCAGGCGGGCGAGGAGTTTGCCCGCACCAAGAAGGGGCAGGGCAACAGCTACCGCTCCAGCCCGGCCCTCAACCGGCTGGACTGGCACCGGGCCGAACAGTTCCACAGCCTTGTGGATTACTACCGCGGGCTCATTGGTCTGCGGGCGGCGTTCCCCCGGCTGGGCGCGCTGGACAAGGCCAGCCCTGCCGCCATCGAGTTCTTCCCGCTGGAACAGCCTCTTGTGGGCTGGCGGCTCCCCGCCCAGTGGGGCGACGGCGCGGCATGGAGCGCCCTGTGCGTCTACTATAACCCCACCGAGACGGCGCAGGTCGTCACCCTGCCCGGCGGCAGCTGGAAGCTGCTGAGTGACGGCATCTCCTCCAGCCTGTGGCGGGGCAGCAGCCGCATCTGCACCGGCCAGACCGTCCTCCTGCCCCTGAGCGCCACCGTGTTCGGGCAGGTATAAAAATACGGTCTGCCGTTGCTTGACAAACCGTTAAAAATTGACTATACTACAAATAGAAAAGGCGCTGGCCCGCAAACGACTGGCTCCTTACCTGGTGATCAAGAAAAATGACCGTTCAAGTTGGGGAACTGTGAGGCGGTCATTTTTTCTTGCGTTTTTTATCGCTTGTGGCGATTTTCCATGTAATCTGAAACGTTACGAAGATGGTTCCGCCGATCAGCGTCAGCAACACTGCAACATCCGAAAAACTCATGGCTCTCACCCCCTTTCTGCCCGTAAGCGTCCGGGGAGTGGCAACTTCTCAAGAAAAATGCCTTACCCGGCGTTTGGGCCGGTAAGGAGCAGCCGCCTGCGTTGTGGACACAGCGCCTTTGCTGTCATCTCTGACAGCGAGTTTAGTATACCATAACTTTCGACAACCTGCAATTGAAAATCCCCTGACCAGTTCAACGCCGGTCAGGGGATTTTTGATTTATGGATCAGGAAAAAGATTGGGAAGAATCAGGAGTTTTTCTGTGCCTGCTGGGTCTGGGCGTTCTTTTCGCCCAGGGTCAGGCTGACGGTCTGCATCTGGCCTTCCCGGGCCACGGTGATGGAAAGGGTATCACCGGCGGCATGCTGCTGGATCAGGGTGCCAAGGTCGTCCTTCTGGGCGATCTCGGTGCCGTCGATGCTCACGATGCGGTCACCGGTCTTCAGACCGGCCTTGTCGGCGGGGCCGCCCTGCACAACATCCACAACGTAAACGCCGTAGGCAGTGACGTTGAGCTGTGCGGCGGTCTGGGCATCGGTCACAGCCAGATAGGTGATGCCCATGTAGGGGCGGCCGGAGACATAGCCGTTCTCCAGCAGATCCTGTGCCACCTTGATGGCATCGTTGATGGGGATGGCAAAGCCCAGACCCTCCGCATCGCTGGAGGAGGACTTTGCGTTGACCAGACCGATGAGCTCACCGTTCATGTTGAACAGGCCGCCGCCGGAGTTGCCGGGGCTGACAGAGGCATCCATCTGGATCAGGGACATGGTGTTGGTGGAGCTGGTGCCCTGGATGGTCACGCTGCGGTTCAGGGCGCTGACGATGCCGCTGGTCACGGTGCCGCCCAGCTCACCCAGCGGGTTGCCCACGGCCAGCACGCTCTCGCCCACGGCAAGGCTGTCGCTGTTGCCAACGGTGGCGGGGGTCAGGTCAGTGGCATCGATCTTGAGGACAGCCACGTCGCTGGTGTCATCCTCGCCCACCACGGTGGCGGGGTAATCGGTATCGCCGATGGTCACGGTGATGTTGCTGTCTCTTATACACATCTGACG
>ENA-OXRE01000319-OXRE01000319.1-human-gut-metagenome-genome-assembly--contig:-NODE-319-length-17527-cov-20.317_pt1 | contig 17527 bp, 17 predicted proteins | sample MGYA00249591_ERZ652581 | MGnify/ENA primary metagenome ERZ652581 (study PRJEB26925, sample SAMN05826965) | human gut metagenome | biome: ENVO:2100002; feature: ENVO:00000062; material: ENVO:00002003... | reverse complement strand
AGATGCAGCGTAGTCTCGTGGGCTCGGAGATGTGTATAAGAGACAGTATATAGTCCGTCCCACGCGGACATTTTCCCAATTTTGTCCGCGTACGGCGGACAGCACATTGCACAACAAAAGCGGTGTCCGCGAGAGAAAGACACCGCTTTTGCAATGTATTTGTTTGCATTTGTTCATTTTTCAATACTTTTTCAAACACATATGCCCGAAATTTTTATGCATTTTTCCAACTTGACAAAAACGCTTTACCCGACTAAAGTGTTAGTCCCGTCTAATTGTCTATACAATTCCACAATTATTCACGTTTTCCGACCGAATCACGCACAATTCTTCTGAAATACTTACTCATTTTGCCCGAAAAGTGGACGAAACCGACCGTTTGTACGCGGGACGCGGACACTTCCGAAACGGTAACTCACTTTAGTTTGCTAAAGTGTCCGCGAGTGACGGACACGGCGCGTCCGTTCCGTCCGCGCCTGCCCTCCGGTGTCGTCCGCTCCGCGGACTGCCTGTTATATTATATGTGTAAATTTAGTTATCGCTTGTGATCGTACGGTTGTATGCCAGTGGCCGCCGGAGACTGTAGCGCTTCGCGCGCCATCCGGGTGACGGACACGGCGCGTCCGTTCCGTCCGCGCCTGCCCTCCGGTGTCGTCCGCTCCGCGGACTGCCTGTTATATTATATGTGTAAATTTAGTTATCGCTTGTGATCGTGCGGTTGTATGCCAGTGGCCGCCGGAGACTGTAGCGCTTCGAGCGCCATCCGGGTGACGGACACGGCGCTGCGTGTTTATTTGTAATATTAAATAGTTTATGCTAGAAAAAAGTATTGATATTTTTCTAGGAAAGTGGTATTGTAATATCAGAAACAAGGAAACCAATCATACAAATAGAAAATGGAGGAAACAAAAATGAAAGAAATTAAGAGACAAAGTGGCTATGAAGTTGTAGTAACAAAATATGGAAAAGAGATTATCAGATATAAAGTTGAGTCATTATTAACAGCAAATGGATTAGTAAAAACTTTCTGTTCACAAGCTATGAAAGAAAATAGTGAAATTTTCTTTTCCATCTATGAAAATGGAATAGAAATAGTAAATGGAGAATATTTTTCGGAAGATGCTTTTTATTACTACTCAGATCTTAGACCGGAAATATTTGCTACTTACAAGATGTCTTGCAATAGATAGCATTAAAAAATGGAGGAACTCACAATGATTAAAATTATGCTTATAAAAAACGAATGATCAAAGGATGAGAAAGATTTTTTTGAAAAGATGAATCCGGGATTCAGTGTAACGGGGGACGTATTATGTTTGGATTCAGATGATGGTAGTGGCGAAAAATATGTAGTTTTTAAAGGCCCGTATACTAAGACGTATTCTTGCCGCGAGTGCAAAGAATATTATGAATTGGCATATGAGGATGGATATGTTAGATTCGACAAGGAAACTTTTGACCTTATATAATAAATAACACACTGACCTATCGGTACTACGGGGAGAAAGGAACTACCATGAAAGTAGTAGATTTAGAGAAACTGTATACCTTACCAGCGAAACTTGATGAGATCCCCTTATATGTAAAACAGGAAGATACTGCTGGGAATATCCATATTTACGTGTATGACCATGCGTCTCTTACTAATGGCTATGTTAAGAAGGATGCATTATGTGTACTAGTTCCGTACAAAGGTAATTTTGGTGTGGGATTTACTGTAAACTTGCATAACAATATTTCTACACGTTACGCGTTGAAAGCGTATTATGTAGAAGTTCCGCATAGCGTTATCTGTTCTGCAAATGATAACTGCACGTTGTGCCCTCTGTATACGTCAGATGGAGAAAATGAAGATTGCTTCTATTAAGGAGGTATCACAGTGAGAGTAGAAGATTTTATAAAAATTGTATTACGGCCGTGTTCGCGTAGAAGTCGAAATTTACGCCATTGTTACGGTGTTTAATGAAAAGCATCGCGTATTAGTTAGAAATTTTGATATTGATTGTAAAAAAGTATATACTACAAAAAAAGAAAATTATTTGTCAGAAGAAGTAATAGGTTTCGAGATTATTTCTGATAAATTGCGAATCTTTATAATGGGGGTGTGAATAATGCCGAACTCAAAAGACTACAGCATCTATCAAGAACTTGACTTATCCCTTGACCAGATCAAACGCGAACTTCCACGTGTTGCGCAGGCGGCGAATAGCCGCCTTGCCAAACTGGAAAAAATTCACGCGCGCGACCAGTGGGAGTACGGGCGCGTAAAAGAGTTTTTTGCGTCACAAGGGCGATCAAAAGATCGCTTTTTGAAAGGCGTAAAGCGGCCGGATGCATCCATTCGGCAAGAATGGGATACCATGATCGCTTTTCTGAATTCACCCGAAACAACGCTTGAGGGATATCGAATCGCAGAATTACAGAGACGCTTTGACAAGTCAAAGAATAAAATTGATGTAGAAGTAACAGAAGATAACTACAAAGACCTGTATCGTTTTCTTACCTCTAATATATACAAAAAGAATCTGAGAAAGCAGGTGGCATCCGATCAGCTTATTGATGATTTTATTTTGAAATTACATGATAGCGGAATTGAATTCGAAGATATTCTGGAAGAGTATGAGGAATTTCTTGATGGATATATTACGGAGGAAGAACTTTTTAATAAGAATAGAACTAAATTAAAGTGAGGTAATATCAATGTATCAATTGGATATCCCTGTTATCGTAAACGGAAACGAAGATGTTTCACGTGAAACAATTTATTCCGTTAATGATTTTCCATTTTCTGATTTCCAGACTTTGCGCGAATGCCGCAAAAGCGGAAGAAAGAAAAATCCTATCGTTTATTATGACGTGGAAATGTCGTTCGACATCGAAACAACTACGTTAGAAAAACTTGATTATGAACGCTATCATAAAACAGGCGAAAAAGTGGTGAAAGGAACTGCCTTTCTGTATCAATGGCAGTTTTGTATCAAAGATACCGTGTGTTTCGGTCGCACATGGAATGAGTTTCTTTCATTCTGCGAAAAACTGCATCTGTATTTGCAGACTTCCGATTCAAAGCGTGCTGTAGTGTACGTTCATAATCTTTCCTACGAATTTCAATTCATGAAAGATTTTATAGAATTTGATGAGATCTTTGCGCGTGACGCGCATAAAGTTATGAAGTGCTACGCTTACAAGTATGGGATTGAATTTCGTTGCTCGTATTTTCTCAGCAATATGAGCCTTTCGAAATTTTGCGAGAACAGTGAGGGTGTAACCCACTATAAACTGGTTGATACTTATGACTATAAAAAACTACGTACCCCAACCACACCACTAACAGAAATAGAGCAAGGATACTGCTATAACGATGTTCGCGGCTTGTGTGAATGCATCCGCGCCTTACGAAAAGAGGATAATCTAGCAGAAATCCCCCTTACCTCAACTGGCTACGTCCGCCGAGAATTCCGCCGTGCCATGCAGGCAGATAGCGGTTATTATCCGGGAGTATTTGCCGATCTGGCTTTGACGTTACCGCAGTACCAGCTTTGCAAAGACGCGTTCCGTGGCGGCAATACCCACGCCAACCGCATTCACGCGGGGCACACGATCACAGCGAAAAAAGGTGAATCTGTGATCGTTATGGGAAGTATGGATATTTCGAGTAGTTATCCGGCGCAGATTGCAACGGAGTATTATCCCATGAGTGCGTTTCGGGCGGTTGCGGTCACATCGCAGGAACAGTTTGACAACTTGTGTGCTACCCGCTGTGTTATTATGCGGGTACAATTTGACAACTTGCGTATGAAAGAAAATATCCCCGTCCCGTATATCCCGCTGTCAAAGTGTCAGAAGCACGGGAAAGATTGTGAGATTGATAATGGGCGCGTACTCTCTATTAATTGCTGTGAAATAGCAATGACGGAAATTGACTTGTCGATCATAAAAAATCAATACGACTATGATTTCTTTACCGTCTCGGAGTGCTACGTAGCCGCGCGCGGAAAATTACCGGAAAGTATGCGTAAAACGATGATGTCATTTTTTATCGCAAAAAGCCAGTTAAAAGGAAATCCCGATAAAGTCTATGAGTATATGAAATCTAAGAATAAATTGAACAGCACATTCGGTATGTGCGTGACAGATCTTTTACATGACGAATGGGCAATGGATGCTTTTACGGGAGAATGGCATCGGGAAAAAGCAGATGCGGAAAAAGCACTGAAAACGTACTATGAGGGAAAAAACAGTTTTTTGCACTACCAGTGGGGTATCTATGTTACCGCCCATGCTAGAAAACAGTTACAAGATATGCTGGATGTTGTTGGAATGGATGCCGTGTACTGCGATACCGATAGTATCAAGTTTTTACATCCGGACGTACACATTCCAGAATTTGAAGCCAAAAACAAAATACTGGAAAAACGTGCGATTGCTAATGATATTCCAGCATTTTGTGACGTTGGGGAGAAACGCTACATTCTCGGCGTATGGGATATGGATGATCTGTATGTCCAGTTTAAGACGTTAGGCGCGAAAAAATACTGCGGCGTGGAATGGGACAAAAAAGCTGCCGAATCCGGCAAAGACCCCGTGCGTTTTACGTCTACGGTCGCTGGCATGAACAAAAAATTAGGCGCGGAAAATATAAAGTGCTGTAATAATTTCCGTCTCTGCCGCAGAATGGAAAATGTCGGACGAACGATCAGTTGCTTTCATAACACCAAACCCCATTACATCAACGTCAACGGGGAAGAAATTTTAACTGCAAGTAATATTGGAATCCTTGATACCACTTATACCTTAGGTGTATCGAATGAATACTATGAAGTATTGGTAAACTCTCAAGACGGAGTGTTACCGGAATAGGAGAATAAAATGAGATTTTTTATCTTTTTTATGTTACTTTTAATCGCAACGATCTGTGCTTTTCATGAAGAGGAAATAGACCTTGCTATTCTGCTTTTATGTTTGGATATATTTTTTCTTTTTCTTATTTAAAAAGTATTGACTTTCTGATAGAACAGTGCTATTATAATACTTATAAGAACAAATAACCACATAAAGAAAGGAAAAGAAAAATGGTTAGAACAAAAATCGAAAAATTTATCTACTCTGTTATTGACAGAAACACAAAACAGGTGATCGGCTCTTTTGAGAATACAGAAGAACTGAAAACGCAGAAAGCAAAAACCGCCGCTGTTGCCGCCGCTGGTTTTCCGGAGGATTTCATCTGTGTATTAACCGATACCGTATCCGCCCGCTACGAGATGCCGGACGAACAGTTCTTTGCCGAAGCAAAGAGACTGGACGATTAATCAGCGCACAACCGCGGTCTGGAAGTGACCAGATAAGACAATGATCAAAGCAAAGCGCCGCGGTTCTGCATAGTAAAAACAAATTAAAGCAAAAAGGAGAGAAAATCATGAGTAAAGCAAAAATGAAACTGAACAACGTAACTGTAAAATATGCAAGGGAAGAGGACGGAAAAAGCGTTCTTTCTGCTTCGATCACAGAAGATCAGCAGAAAGCCATCTTTGAAAAAATTATCGAAGAGTTCGGTAATGATGCCGCCGCGGAAGCAAAGTGGATTCCGGCGAAAGAAAGTGACGAATCTGGTCTTTACGTAAAAGCGCAGACAAGTTACCGCGTTGCCTTTTATGAGGACGGAATTGAGAGCGACACCGTTTCCAGCGTTGACGAACTCGGTAAAGGCGCAGTTGTTGACCTCTTCATCTCCATCGGAGAAAGCAAGTTCCGCCGCGACAAGGGTTTTACCGCTTACCTTTCCGCCGTAAACGTCCATAAATTCGGCGAACTAAAAAAATTTAATCCGTTTGCTTAAATATATGACGTTAATACGCGCTCCGACTGGCGGACGGTAGACTTGAGTATGATAAGTTACCTGTAGTTGATTGTTACTGTATCTTGTGTATTTTTGAAAAAACTCCATACGTGTAAAGAGAGATACGCTATAAAACGTATCTCTTTTTTACATCTAGCGAATCTGCCCTTACCCGCCGTCCATCCGCAGTCAAAACGTGCGATCATCGTGCGATAAACGTGAGATTGTCTGCGGTTTTGCTGGCGGGGAACTGGCGGGGACGCGGAGCGGGATGATAGAAAGGAGGGCGTGAAACAAAAATGTTTCACGTGAAACAATGATTTTTTGGAACGATATTCCATGGGAAAAACTTTTTTCTGAATATGATGTGAAATTTGAAGCGGTAGACGATAACGGGAAAGCGATTCAGTATTACAATCCGATTCGGTTGTTTTCAGAGCCGGACGTGGACGGGGATTTCGCTGGCGTAGCAATTACGTGTTCCAACCGTAGCGCCGGAAAGACAAGTGCGTTCTCCGCGGCAAGCTGTATATTGTGCAAAGAGTACGGATTACAGACCGGATGGATTTTCCGGACGAAAGGGGAAATGACGGGAGCGGCGGCAATGTACGAAGATATGCTAAGCATGTATCCTAAATTAGGAAGTGTGATTACCTATAAAAATCTGGACAAAAACGGAAATGTCGTGCGTTATTTTCTGGACGGTGTGCCATTCGGATGCGCGTTTAGTTTTGGAAGTAAGATGGACAGTGTAAAAAAATTGTCTCCGTATTTTCGGGATATCTACTTTTTGCTTTTTGACGAGTTTTGCACGGAAAGCGGAAAGTACGTAAAAGGGGAATCTGAAATCATGCAGTCGTTGTTGATTACGATTAGCCGTGGAAACGGAAATCAGTCAAGGTGGTTTAAACTGATTATGGCATCCAATAATATATCGTTACTCAATCCCTATTTTGTATTTTTCGGCATCCATAAACGATATCAGAAAGATACAAAAATGATGCATGGGAGCGGTTATGTGTGTGAATTTACCCACAATGACAGTGCTAGTAAGGCGATGTGGGAAAATCCGGCACTGAAAGCATTCCGTGACGGTCACTATATGCAAAGCATGAGCGTTGGTGACCGTATGTTGATTGATGATGCTGTTTTTGTCCAGAAACCGACCGGACGGTCGCGGTATCTGTTCACCATTCAGTACAACGGCAAAAGTTATGGTGTGTATGACTATTACGAAGACGGGTATATTTATATCACACATAAATGTAACCCGTCTTGCACGTATATTGCCGTTTTTCGGGACGGAGACCACACACAGCACACGGTTATGCTAGATCATTATGATTATTTGTTTGTACGGTTAGAAGAAGCGTACCAACAAGCATATTTGCGTTTTGACGATTTAGACAGCAAAAATATGGCACTCGAGCTTTTGGGGATTGATCTTTATAAATAGTTCGTTGGAGACGGACAAATGTACTTGACATACGGGGAGACGGACAAATGTACTTGACATACGGATACAAAAGATGTATCATGAAAATACGGGGAAACCTTTTAAAAGGGGTTGCCACGGTTGAGTAAACCGCCCTGTCCTTGGCAGGTCAAAAGGTTTCCTTGTTTTAAGGACAGGAAGAAAGGAGCAAAGATGGCAAGTATCGTTTTTAATATGATTGTCGGAATGATGAAAAAAGAAAATGCCTATCTTGCTTATACGGTACGCTATAAAGGGGACGAAAAAGACACGCTGATCTTTGTTCCACATGAAAATTACGAGTCTCATATCCGGTATCTGTGGGATTTCTTTTTCATGGATGGCAACGCGTATAACAGTAAATCGCCCGTCCGCTTCATTCATAACTTTATCATGTGTGATAAATTAAGTGAAATTGAGGACTGGTTGAAATGGCAGGATAAGGAGGTTGACGGATGGATGTAACGATGGTAACACAGTTAATTGGAAGTCTCGGTTTTCCGATCGTGTGTTGCGGCGCACTGTTTTGGTATCTGGTGAAAGAAAAAGACGCGCATAAGGAAGAAATGGAAGAACTTCGGAAAAGCGTAGAAGCAAACACAACCGCAATTAATTCACTTTGCCAGCATTTAGGAGGTGGAAAGAATGAGTAGAATCGAAAACGCAGTTGCATGGGCGGAACAGATCGCCGCCGATGATCGGCACGGGTACTCACAGGTACATCGGAACAGTCCCGATTATGATTGTTCAAGTTTTGTCGGGACGGCACTTGCAAACGCTGGCTTTCCTGTCAGCATTTACAGCACAACAAGAAACCTCGGCGGACAGTTGGAAAACGCTGGTTTTGTGAAATGCGGAAACCCCTGGAAACGCGGTGACATCCACCTTGCGGCTGGCCATCATGTAACGATGTCGGTTGACGCGAACCGCATCGTCCACGCCAGCCAGTCGGAAAACGGCGGGATTGATGGCCAGACGGGAGATCAGACCGGAAAGGAAATCTGCGTCCGGTCTTATTACGATCTTCCGTATGAAAATACCGTGCATTATCGGTATGCGGGAAAAAACGACAAACCACATAAAGTTGTGGAACACTCCATCAAAACCGAATCCGCACGTAGTTTTGACCGAAGAATCGCCGGATCCTATCATACCAATGATCGCTATAATCTGCGTGTTGGCGCAGGAATGAATAAAACGGTCATATTGACGTTGCCAACCGGAACCAGTGTTAGAAACTACGGTTATTATACAAATGAATGGTATCTTGTGAAAGCGGTTGTCCATGGCATCGTCTATACCGGATATGTAGCAGAAGAGGGTCTGACCCGTGGCTGATCTGACGCTTGCGTACAATACCTGTATCGAGATTTGTAACAATCCAAACGTGGGTTACTCACAAGACTATCGTGAGGGGCAGACCGTAGGAGGTATTACGTACTATGATTGTTCGTCCCTCATGAGTTATTGTTGTACGGTAGGCGGATTTTTAGCATCTAACCCGTGGTTTACCACCCGAAGCATGGATGGGTATCTGATCGGCGCGGGATTCCAAAAAGGTACAGCCAATCAGCCATGGAAGAAAGGTGATATCTTGTGGAGGAGCGGTCACACCGAAATGGTTTACAATCCCGCAGACGGTGGCGGGTATACGATGGGGGCCCACACCGATAGTTACCCGCTGGAAAGACAGGTATCCATCAATACGTTTGTGTCTGCCTATAGCGCTTGGACGTATCTGTACAGGTATCCGGTTGCGGTACAAAGCGGTATCAGCCAATATGTCATTTCCGCCATCTGCGGAAACTTTTGGCAGGAATCCACCGTAAATCCTGGATTATGGGAGGGAACAATTGTCGGCTCGCCCGGCTATGGATTGGGTCAGTGGACAGATAATTCCTCTACCGACCGCCGGACGCGGTTGTTCCAATGGTTAGATTCCAACGGGTACAGCCGGGAAAATGGTAACGCGCAGTTAGAATATCTGATTTATGAGAATGTCTGGTATTCGGTCGGAGCCGCTAGTGCTTACGAAAATCTACAAGCGTTTTTGCACAGTGACAGCACCGATCTGAACGCACTGACTTCCGCCTATATGAAAGGATGGGAGGGAATTAGTGACGATGGAACACTTGCGTTCCGGCAGGAAAAAGCACATGCGTGTTTCAATTTTATTTCGGAACACGCGAAAGATTCTGCAATTACCGGATGGATTGTGGGGAATCGGTATTTATCTGATTCCGAACGTTTGAACAACGCGGTGATGGTATATCGGTACTTTGCAAAAGGAGAGCAACCAGAGCCGCCTGAGCCGCCTGAGCCGCCCCATCCCATGAAACCAAAACGGCATAAAATGCCGATCTGGTTATATCCCAATTTAAAAAGGAGGTTTTAACATGACACTAGAAGAGTATTGGACAGAAATTGTTGCCGACATTGGAAACATCGAAACGCACGGTGACGCAATCGCCGCCATCAGCGAAAAAATCAAAACAGAAGATACCGACATCAGCGCACTGATGTCCGAACGTGACGCGCTGGTCGCAGAACGGGACGAACTGAAAGGAAAGTATGATGCCTCCGTTGCTGAAATCAAAAGCCGCTGGTCTGATCTTTCCCATGGCGGAAGTATCACAAAAGTAACCGAGTTTGGCGGAAAAGTGCCGGAATCGGAAGAAACCGCAACAAGTATCAACGATCTTGATATGTCTCAGCTCATTCTGAGCGGAAAAGGAGAGTGAAACAATGGCAGAAAAATTAGATATGACCAATATTAATATGCTGAACGCCGTTCGGCAGACGATGAGTGTTGACTACCGTGACAGAGTTCCTGTGGCAACTCGTGAAAATATTGCCGATATTGCAAAAACATTAACCGACCCTTACAATCCGATGACTCGGAACGAACTGGTTCCTGCGCTGGTAAATCTGATTGCCAGCCAGTCGATCAGTACCGAAGCGTTCCGAAATCCGCTCCGGGTATTGAACAGTAATGCGATGCCATACGGAAATGGTGAACAGGAAGTCTACGTAAACTTTGCACAGGGTTACGCGCACGATGCCAATATCAGCATCGAAGATGCGACCGCCATTTATGACAGCTACATTATGGCGCTGTATCATGTACTCAATTTCAACAACGATTATCCGGTGACGATCTGGTTTGAGGATATGCGCGGCGCGTTTCTCGATGATTACGGTTTGCGCAGTCTCGTGCAGGCAAAAGTGGAAAGTGTCGTTTCCGCTTGTAACTGGGATGAGTTCACAACTGCAAAAGAACTGATTGCGTCTGCAAAGCGCGCAGGCCAGATTTACCCGGTTCATGTGGATGCGGTTACGAATCAGGCATCCGCGAACGCACTGGCAAAACAGATTCAGAGTTACATCGACAAGATTCAGTTCCCGAACCCGCTGTATAATTTCGCTGGCGCGACATCGGCGGCAAAAGAAGATACCATTCTTCTGTTTGTCGACCCCGATACCAAAGCCGCGATGAACGTTGACAGTTATGCAAGCGCGTACAATCTCGACCGGATGATTCCGAAAGCACAGCAGGTGTTAATCGACAACTTTAACGATGCGGAGGGAATCGTTGCTGTACTGGTTGATAAACGGTTCTTCAAAATCCGCGAACAGTACCGTATGATGGTACAGGATAACGTTAATCGCGGACTGCGTTGGAACAGTACGTATACGGTAAAAGAGATGTTTTCGTATTCCCTGTTCTATCCGATCATTGTCTTTACGACCGAGTCAGTTCTTGTTTCTTCCATTACCGCACATGACGTGGGAACGGTGAACGTCGGAACAGACGTGGATTTCGGCGGCAGTTTTTCTATTGATTCAAATGGCGTAGCCGATAAAGCGATTGATGTAAAAGTAGAGGGTAACTCTTCTACGGATACGTTTGTAATCCCTGGCACAACCATTCTTCGAATCGCAAAAGATGAGAAGAATCTGCAATTGAAAGTAAACAAAACATCAAGTGTGCGGGTTGTGATTACCAGCCGCTTCGATTCTTCCAAAACTGCAACCATTTACTTTACGAAAGATTAAGTAAGAGGGAGGAAACATGGATAATTTCATTCCGATGCCGCCGCAGGAAAATGTGGCGGCGGTTTCCCCGCAGACGGAGGTTATTCTGGCTAGTGGTATCGAGTGGGGAAACGATTATGAACACGTGCGTTATTATGAAAACGGAAAAGCAGGCTGTCTGGCTCATGTAAGAGAAAAAGCAATTCATATTTTTAAGCAATCCGCGCCCGTGAGATGGGGAGAACTGACTTATAAAGGAAAAGGGAATGAGAGTGAATTTTTAAAGTGCAATTATATTGCGTTTCAGAATAAACCTTATACGGAAGAGTGGTATTTCGGATTTGTGACGCGGGTAGAATGGTTGAGTGACGGAAGTTTTAAGATTTATTTCGAACCCGATCGTTTTCAGAACAGTTTTTACAACGTGGTGCTTCAACAGTGCTATGTGGAAAGGGAGCATATTGACAAAAAAGCTGATTATGCCGGAATTAATTTAGTGCCAGAAAATCTGGAAACGGGGGAATACGTGGACAATCCGAACGAACAGAAACTTTTGAATCTCGGCCCGATGCAGTATTGTTTGAGTGCAAGTGCAGACGAAAACGGAACAAATATTATACCCATTGTCAATCAGGGAATTTTATCGGGGTTGACATTTACTCGGAAAACAAAATATACGGACTTAATCACAGTTATCCAGAAGTACGTCAAAAGCGGAAACGGAGATGCGATTGTTAATGTATATCAAGCACCAGAAGCCTGTTTCCAGACAGATGCATCTGCTTATACACAAGTAACCGTTAAACCATATGCACTTGACGGCTATATCCCGAAAAATAATAAACTATTTCAGTATCCCTATTGTTATTGTCTGGTCAACGATGGTTCGGGAATACAGCATACTTTTAATTTCGAATACGGTAAAAATGGAGAATTAACCATGCAGGTGTATGGCGTTATGTTTAATATTCCTGCAATCTTTGTGACTCCGCGTGAATATAAACGTACTGGTGGGCCAAAATCCCCATACGGTTTTACCATCAATAATTTCCCACAGTGTGCATGGACAAATGACGGCTATCAGGCTTTTCTAGCGCAGTCTAGTCCGTTATGGGACTACTCCAAAAAGCAGAATGCAATATCGCAGATTGGAAATCTCACGGGCGGATTGGTCGGAGCATTAAGTGGCAATTTAGGCGCAGGCGCAGAAAGTATTTTTAACGCGGTAACTAGCACTTATTTGCTGAATGAAAATATCAATGCGCAGAAAGAAAGCCATGATCTGATACCGCCAACAGCAAAAGGAAATTCATCCGGAAGTTATGTTGCCGCCGCATTGTTCGGCAGTCAAGTTTACTGTCATGTGATGAGTGTAACCGCTCAGATGGCGAAAACGATCGACGATTATTTCACAATGTACGGATATGCAACGCACAAAATTAAAGTACCTAATATTACAGGGCGGTCAAACTGGAATTTTGTCAAAACGGTTAATTGCAGCCTGCATGGGCCGTGTGTTACCGATGATATCAATTTTTTGCAGGCAATGTTTAACCGCGGCGTGACGTTCTGGCATACGGATGATGTTGGAAACTATGGTCTTTCCAATAAGTAAGGAGGTGATGTCATGTATAATAACCCGTATCGGGTGAGTAACAAAGAAGTGTGGGGACAATGGGAAAACAACCCGAATACGTCACCGGAAGAAAAAATGTATTTCAAGCACTTTTTTGACAAGTTCGTCAATCTAGCGTTGTCGCGGTATGAGTATGACGGGTTACCGGATGAGATTCCGCCACGGATGCTCAACTCCTATCTGTTATGGCAAGGAATGTGCCTGTTCAAAAAAGAGCCAATCACCGGACTTTTCGGCGTGTTTGGTGTTAATCTGGTTGGCGAACCCGATATTTACGGGATTCCTACCGATTGGATTGCCTACGCTATGAATGGTCAGTATTATGAGCAGACGGACAAAAACGAAAGTTCGTTGATTTTTGCCAGACCTTTTGCTGTACCGGAAATCCTAAGCATTATTCTGCATTCGCAGAGTTTGGCGGAGAAAAAAGCGTCAACAAGGGTAAACGTGATTCAGCAGAGAACGCCGGTTGTCATCAGCGGGGATTCTACGCAGAAGTTATCCATTGACAACTTTATTCAGAAGTGGGTAAAAAATATTCCTTTCATCAAAGCAAAAAACGATCTGCGAAAACAGATTCAGATTGATACCATTGACTTGAAAGTAAAGCCAATCTTTAACGAACTTGACACCGCCGCACAGAGAGAAACAGCAGAATGTCTGGCTGATCTCGGAATCGAAGCAAGCGGCGTGGAAAAACCGGAAAGGTTGGTTTCCGCAGAAACGAGCTACAACGATGGAGAAATCGAGTTGACAAGAAACGGAAATCTGGCTACCATTCAGAGGGGACTTGATTCGATCAATGAAATGTATGGTTTGAATATCCATGTGCGTTTTAATTCTAAGATGGTAACGCCGATTAACCGACCAGATGCATTTGAGACAATAAAAAACGGCGAACAGAAAACACCGGAAACCGGCAAACCGGAAAGTGAGGTGGAATAATGTTTCTTGACTATAACTACGAAACGAAAACGTTAACGAATACCATTGAACAGTTGGTTATTTCCGATCACGTAATTTCCCCACTTGAAAATCAGACGATCGACAAGATGATCGAAACCGCCGTTCCTTTAATCTTCAATTTTGACTTTCCGTTTTATGTTGATGCATCCGCTCCAGAATATGCAACCGCAAAACTTACGTTCGAAAAAACGTTCTGTTTACAGTATTTTCGGGAACAGATCGGACTGGAAACGATCGGCGAATTTCAGTATCATCTCAAACGAATCCTTACTATCAATATGCCATACTATGAGCAGTTGTACCGGAGTATTACTTTTGAATACAACCCGCTTATTACTCATAAGAGTACACGAAAAGTGCAAAGTACAAAAGACGATACACGAACAGGTGTGATCTCGGGAGACAGCACAGCGAAAAACACAACGACAGCCGATACAAATAACAATACACAAAATATTCACTCTGATAATCCGCAAATTAATTTCGCCGGAACGAATTATGCGTCTACGATGGATCGGGGACAGAATACCATCCATAACAGTGCGGTAAGCAATGGAGAGAATACAACAAAAACCAACAGCAATGACACGTATCATGCAGATAATAATGATACGATTGAAGATGAGGGTTTTGACGGTAGTTACTCATTAGAAATACAGAGATTCCGCGATACCATCCTGAATCTTAACAAGCGTATCTGCGATGATTGCAAAGAATTGTTTTATCAATTTTATTGAGGAGGAATAATAATGGCAGAGAAACCAACGATTCCAGATTTTCCCAATTTACCAGATTTTGGGCAGATGATTACACAGGCGTGTGAAGTTGTCGCAAGTGTGCGGGGGATTCCATATGATTTCAACGGAACGTTGAGTTTGGAAAACAAATTTGTTGTGCTGTTTAAGACGGTGAAAGAAATGTTTGACGCACAGGACGAACTTGTAAAAAGTTACAAAGCGTTACATGATTTTATCAATCAGTATTTTTCAAATCTCGACTTACAGAACGAAGTAAACAAGAAAATCGAAGAAATGAAAGAAAGCGGAGAACTGCTTAATCTGCTGAAACCAACTGTAAACAACGAAGTAGCGGCATGGTTGAAAGCTAATATCACGAATCCGTCCAATCCGCCGATTGATAAATCTTTGACGGTAGAAAATGCCGCCGCTGATGCTAAAGTTACGGGAGATAAAATTAATTCACTAAATGAAACTGTAATTAGACTAAAAGATATTAATAATATATCAGATTATCACAAGATTGATAATATTGCGATTCTTACAACAGGCGATGAAGAAATTGTTGATAATTGGTATACCACCGACTATATAAATGTTACAGGATGTAATGAATATTTTGTCAATGGTACATGGAAAAAACCTTCAAATCAAAAATATGCTAGTGTAATATATTTCGATAGTGAAATGAATGTAATAAACTTTATTAATAAACCAGAAACACAAACATATAATATGGAAAAATTTTCTTTTCCTATCAATACGGCATATGTTAGATTTTGCTTTAGTAAGGAATCACCAGTTCAAATATTTATGAATATACCTAATATGAATGAACGAGTAGGTTTGAAAACTGCAAAAGCAATATTTAATTATAAGATAACAAATGGCGGTACTGTAGACAACAATGATTCATTCGTAACATCGAATTTAATACCAATCAATAATAAAACGAATTTTATTACAGTAAAAAAAGGAAAATTTGTTAATGACAAATCTTTTTTCTATATCTCATTTTGGAAAAGGCCAACTACTTCTTCCGGAGTATTTGTAAAAGGTTACACAAATTATTTATTAAGTGAAAATTTTACGAATATCAAAATTCCAAACGGTGCAAAATATTTTTGTTTTTCGTGGCCAAAGGAAGATTACCCTCCAATGTATAAACAAGATTCGGATATATCGGAAAAAAACACACCAATTGATGTTATTGGAAAATATATGACATTGAATGCCCCTGCTTATAACTATAGAATCTGTTTAATTGGTGACAGTATAACTCAAGGTATGGGGTCATCAGGTTTTCAACAGTATGACGCCGTTATTGATGGGAAAACTTATAATGTGAGAGGTAATGGCCCGAATAACCCAAATGCTACATCTGATTATAAAATTGGGGAATATCTTTGGACGTCAGGCGGTAGACGATGGTATGAAGCACTAGACGGGAATGGTTGGGCACAATTATTTAAAAATTATATGAATGAAAAATTCAAAATAATTGTTAGAAACTTTGGAATGAGTGGAATTAATAGCGAAGATTTAAAATACTTTATAACTAATTTCATGGATACACAATATAACTTTGACTGTATCGTTTTAATGATCGGTACTAACAACAGAGAAAAAGGAAACTTAGAATCATTGTATTCAGATATGAATGACACTATTAAAACAATTAAAAATTATGGAAAAGATTTAATAATTATGGCTTGCATACCTGCATCAATCGAAAACGAAAAAACTTTCCGTGTTCACATGGAAGATGTTCACAATGTACTTAGAAATGTTTCATGTGAAAATAATATTCCATTTATCAGCGTTTATAATTTATTCATTAACTATTGTTCTAACAAAGGAATAAAAATAGAGACACTTCTTTCAGATGGATTGCACCCTACCAATGAGGGATATAAAGTAATGTTTCAATTAATTTCTAATGCTATGGGAATAGCATTAAAAAGACCGGATGCGACATGGTAAGAAACAATCGAATGCGGTGTGTGACTAAGTAACAAAAGTTACACACATAATATGCAAGGCAGCCTGCGGAACACGCAGCGCCGTGTCCGTCACCCGGATGGCGCTCGAAGCGCTACAGTCTCCGGCGGCCACTGGCATACAACCGCACGATCACAAGCGATAACTAAATTTACACATATAATATAACAGGCAGTCCGCGGAGCGGACGACACCGGAGGGCAGGCGCGGACGGAACGGACGCGCCGTGTCCGTCACCCGGATGGCGCGCGAAGCGCTACAGTCTCCGGCGGCCACTGGCATACAACCGTACGATCACAAGCGATAACTAAATTTACACATATAATATAACAGGCAGTCCGCGGAGCGGACGACACCGGAGGGCAGGCGCGGACGGAACGGACGCGCCGTGTCCGTCACTCGCGGACACTTTAGCAAACTAAAGTGAGTTACCGTTTCGGAAGTGTCCGCGTCCCGCGTACAAACGGTCGGTTTCGTCCACTTTTCGGGCAAAATGAGTAAGTATTTCAGAAGAATTGTGCGTGATTCGGTCGGAAAACGTGAATAATTGTGGAATTGTATAGACAATTAGACGGGACTAACACTTTAGTCGGGTAAAGCGTTTTTGTCAAGTTGGAAAAATGCATAAAAATTTCGGGCATATGTGTTTGAAAAAGTATTGAAAAATGAACAAATGCAAACAAATACATTGCAAAAGCGGTGTCTTTCTCTCGCGGACACCGCTTTTGTTGTGCAATGTGCTGTCCGCCGTACGCGGACAAAATTGGGAAAATGTCCGCGTGGGACGGACTATATACTGTCTCTTATACACATCTCCGAGCCCACGAGACTACGCTGCATCT
>ENA-OXRE01000316-OXRE01000316.1-human-gut-metagenome-genome-assembly--contig:-NODE-316-length-17688-cov-12.7516_pt1 | contig 17688 bp, 10 predicted proteins | sample MGYA00249591_ERZ652581 | MGnify/ENA primary metagenome ERZ652581 (study PRJEB26925, sample SAMN05826965) | human gut metagenome | biome: ENVO:2100002; feature: ENVO:00000062; material: ENVO:00002003... | reverse complement strand
GCTCGGAGATGTGTATAAGAGACAGAAGATAATTTGGTTATATCTATTCATGAGGACACGCAGAAGCTGGATGAGGTAGTCGTGGTGGGTTATGGTTCCCAGAAAAAAGTGAATTTGACCGGTGCGGTAGAGCAAGTGACTAGTGATGTATTCGAGGGGCGTCCTACGGCTAACGCTACTCAGATGCTAGAAGGGGTTGTCCCGAACTTGAATATTTCCTTGTCTGATGGTAAACCGGGGCGTACGGCGGATTTTAACGTACGTGGCGCCGGTTCTATCAATGGGGGTAGTGCTTTGGTGTTGATTGATGGTGTGGAAGGAGACCCTTCTATGTTAAATCCGAATGATATTGAGAGTATTTCCGTATTGAAGGATGCTGCCGCTTCCGCTATTTATGGCGCACGTGCTCCATTTGGCGTGGTTTTGATCACGACGAAGAACGCTACGGAAGGTAAGCCGAAGGTGACATGGTCTTCTAGCTATTCATTACAATCACCACAGAATGTGCCGGATGTAGTTTCCGATGGTTATATTTGGGCAAAGCATTTTTATGACGCTTATTTTAATTACAATCAAGCGAATCCTTCCGGTATCAACAAGACACAGCAATTTTCCGTGGCTTGGCTGGATGAGTATAAGCGCCGTCATGAGACGGGCGATTTCGGGACGGTGATCTCTGATGGCTCTATCGGTACAAAAGGCCGTTATGTGTATTATCCGGAAGGAACCGACTATTATGATCTGATGTATAAGAAGAGTGTCTTTGCGCAGAATCAAAATCTTTCCATCTCGGGTTCCGACGGGAAGTTTGATTATTATTTGTCAGGACGTTTCTATAGTTACGATGGACTTTTCGATAGCGATGAGCAAACGGATAAGTTCAAGACCTATAACATGCGTTTCAAGGGAGGTTATCAGTTAACTCCTTGGTTGAAGATCAACAATAACTTTGAGTTTTCCCATAATAAATACTACAATCCGATTACCTATTCGGAAGGATCTGGTGTGGTATGGAGAAATATCGCAGACGAGGGACACCCGTCATCGCCACTGTTCAACCCTGATGGTACGATGACTTATTCTGCCGTCTATACCGTAGGCGATTTGCTTTATGGACGTAGCGGTATTACGACAAAGAACTCCAACTTAAAGAATACTACGACATTCAATGCTAAGTTCTTGGGTGACCGTTTGCGTGTGAATGGTGATTTCACGTATCAACAGAAGACGCAAGAGAAGACCAAGAAACAAGTACGTTCACCGTATGCACGGTCGGTTGATGCAGATGGGGAAAGCCAGATCGAACATATTACGGGTACCTATTCCAATTTGGCAGAGACAACTGATCATACGAACTATCTAGCAACGAACCTTTTCGCAGAGTTTGAGGAAACTTTTGCCGAGAAACATTATTTCAAGGCCATGGCTGGATGGAATTACGAAAAATCTACTTTCAAACGCATCTATGCTTATAATGATGACTTGTTGACGGACGACGTGGACAACATGAATTTGGTGATGGGTACTGATAACCGGAGTATTACCTCACAATGGAAGGCTTATCAGTTTGGCGGCGCTTTCTTCCGTTTGAATTATGCCTTTGATGATCGTTATCTGTTGGAGGTAAACGGACGTTACGATGGTTCCTCCCGCTTCCCGAGTGATGAGCGTTGGGCTTTCTTCCCCTCGGCTTCCGTGGGTTGGCGAATCTCGCAAGAACCTTGGTGGAATGTTAAGTCCGAACATATCTCTAACGCTAAGGTCCGGTTTTCTTGGGGCTCTTTGGGCAATGCGGCCGGATTGAGTAATTATCAGTATATCCAGACATTGGGTATCAGCAAGTCTGATTATATTCTTGACGGTTTGCGGCAGAATTATATGTCATCTCCGGCGGCTCTTCCCGGCAACTTGACGTGGGAAACCGCTACGACGTATGATATAGGAGCGGATTTAGGATTCTTTGATAATCGTTTGACCGTAAGTGGAGATTATTATATCCGTAAAACAACTGATATGATCGTGAATGGTCCGACCGTGCCGGATGTGTTCGGTGCTTCTTCTCCGAAAGGTAATTATGCGGATATGTCTACTTATGGCTATGAGTTGTCTTTGGAATGGAGAGATGGATTTGATTTAGCTGGTAAGCGATTTAATTATAGCATCAAGGGTACATTGGCAGATTACTATTCAGTGATCGATAGGTTTAATAATGCGAATAAGTCATTGAGCGAGTATGCGAATCAATCACTCGACAAGAATTATTATGAGGGGATGCGTATCGGTGAGATTTGGGGATTTGTATCCAATGGTTTGTGGCAGGACCAAGCCAGTATCGATGCGGCTGAGGCTGCCGCGAAAGCTGCGGGACAATCCTATTATAATCCGCTCATGCAAACATCGAAAACCTATAAGTTGTATCCGGGTGATATTAAGTTTGAAGACTTAAATGGCAACGGTTATATTGATCGTGGACAGAATACGGTAGATGATCCGGGCGACCGTAAGATCATCGGTAACGAGGAGCCTCGTTATATTTATAGCTTTACGCTTTCTGCCGATTGGAACAATATCTGGGTGAGTGCTTTCTTCCAAGGAGTGGGTAAGCAGGATTGGTATCCGTCTAATGAAGCCTCTACGTTCTGGGGGCAATACAATCGCCCGTATAACCAGATGCCTTCTTGGCATGTGGGAAACTATTGGACTCCTGAGAACCCGGATGCATTCTTGCCTCGTTACGCTGGTTACTATGCGCCTTTCTATGGAGGTCATAAGAACGCTAACACGCGCTATTTGATGAATGCGGCCTATCTACGCTTGAAGAACATACAGGTTGGCTATAATTTACCGTCGGAATGGATTAAAAAATTGCATTTGACAAATGTGGGAATTTACCTTTCCGGGGAAAATCTCTTTACATGGTCTCCGCTTTACAAGTATTCCAAGGATGTCAATGTATCGAATATCGGTGAATCGGATAAGGACTTGACCTCCAGCAATAGTGGTGATGGATATAATTACCCGATGATGAAGTCGTTCAGCATCGGCCTGAATGTTACATTTTAAAGAATAGGAGATTATACGAAATGAAAAAGAATATACTATTAAGCGGTCTGGTGGCACTTTTGGCTGTATTTTCGGGGTGCGAGATGAATGAGGAACCAAAGTCGGAGGCTTCTGTGGATATGGTGTTTAGCTCCGAGAATGGTTTGAAGACGTATACGTACTCATTTTACAATGTCTTGCCTTCCCGAGGAAGCGCTTTCCGGCGTGATGCTACGGCAGATTATGGGGTGAAAAATTCCTTGGGTGGTATGGAGGTTGGCGCTTATACTACGAATAGCGCGACGAGTTGGTCATGGTCCGCTCTTCGTAATATAAATTTCTTTTTGGAGAATAACGTGAATGAGTCACTAAGCACGACTATCCGTGACAATTATAATGGTATCGCACGCTTGTTCCGTGCTCGCTTCTATTTTGATAAATTGGTACAATATGGCGAGGTACCTTGGATTGATAAGGTATTTAACGAGGCTGAAGACCCGGATCTTTATAACCCGCGTGATACACGTGATGTGATTATCGGGCATATCTTGGAGGATTTGGATTATGCGTATACGAATATATTGGAAGAGGATGTCACGCATAATTCAACGATCGTAAATAAATGGACAGCTGCCGCTTTCAAATCTCGTGTTTGCTTGTTTGAGGCTGCTTGGCGTAAATACCATGCCGCTGACCAATTGGATATCGCTCGTACGGGATGTACGGAATATTCGGCCAAAGATTTATATAAACTAGCGGCTGAGGCGGCTAAGGAAGTTATGGATAACGGACCGTACAAACTTTATACTTCGGGTGCTTATAGCGATGGCCGTGGAGCGTATCGCGAACTTTTCATTGCCGATAAGGCCGTTACCACGGAGGTAATGATGGCTATCGAGACTGACAAGGTGTTAGGACTGGGTGAGCAGAATTGGTGGTATAATTCCTCTACTTACGGACCACACTTATGCATGAGCCGTAAATTTATGCTGTCATACTTGAATGCGGATGGTACGCCTTATGTCGAGAAAAAAGCGGATGGAAGCTATAAGAATTTCGTGGAGGAGACAACAGGACGTGATACCCGCTTGAACCAGACGATCCGGGGAGCGGATTATACCCGCAAGAATGCTTCTGGTGTTTATGAGCCGACCGCGGCTAATTTTACGGGACATACATTGACGGGATATCAGTTTACGAAGTTTGCCATGGATGACGTGGCTTACGATGATGCGGCTACGAATGATAATGACATTCCTATCATGCGCTATGCTGAGGTTTTGTTGAACTATGCTGAGGCTAAGGCTGAATTAGGCGAACTGACTGATGCGGATTGGGCGGCTACGATAGGTGCGCTTCGTTCTCGTGCGGGAATTACGGGAGGCACACCACAGACAGGTACATTGACAACCCGTCCGTCATCCGCAGAGCCTTATATCGCTTCTTATTACCCGACGATCTCTGATCCTTCCTTGTTGGAGATCCGTCGCGAACGTGGTATTGAACTTTGTCTGGAAGGTTTGCGCCTAAATGATTTGAAACGTTGGAATTGTTGCGATCTTTGGGTGAACGATCCTTGGGAAGGTATCTTTATCCCATCACTTAACCAACCGTTGGATGTGAATGGCGATGGTAATTATGATGCCTATTTCTATGATACGGATAAGATCGCTGATGAGAAGTATGCTGCGATTGGTGTCTATGTGGGTACAAATAAGAGTAATGTGCTTAACGTGAAGCCGGTTCAAGGAGGTTATTTGATGGAGTATAATTACGCCGGACGTAGCTGGCCGGCTCGTCAGTACTTATATCCGATACCGGAGGTAGTAATTCAGTTCAATACGAATCTAAGCCAGAATCCGGGCTGGTAATCAAGGGGTATCATGAGAAACTTAATTATAGTGTTTATCTCTTTATTTACTTTCTGCATAGGGATATCCGGACAACAGAAGTGTAAACTGAACGTGGGTAGTTTTAACCTGCGGTATGATAATGAGGGGGATAAGGATGATTCATGGGTACACCGCAAAGACATGGCGGTATCTTTGGTTCATTTCCATGATTTTGATGTCTTTGGGATTCAAGAAGGGTTGATTCACCAAGTGAAGGAATTAGTGAAAGATGATACGTACACGTATGTCGGCGTAGGCCGGGATGACGGAAAAGAGGCTGGGGAACATGCCGCGGTTTTATTTAAGAAAGATCGGTTTAAATTATTGGACTCAGGAAATTACTGGCTGTCGGAGACACAGGATAAGCCTTCTTTTGGCTGGGATGCGCAATGCCGGAGGGTTTGTTCTTGGGCGAAGTTGAAGGATAAGGTTTCGGGAAAGGAATTTTATTTCTTCAGCGTTCATTTTGACCATATCGGTAAGGTGGCACGTCATGAGTCTGCTTTGATAATGTTGGCTAATATTAAAAAGATAGCGGGGGATTCCCCTGCTATCTGTGTAGGTGATTTCAATGGTACGCCGGATTCTGAGCCTATACAAATACTGAAATCCGATGGTTTACTGTTGGACTCACGGGAAATCTCAAAAACACCACCCTATGGGACGGTAGGAACGACAAACCAATTCAATTTGAATGCCCCGATGAAAAACCGGATTGACTATATTTTCGTCACTAAAGGTATTCAGGTAAATAAATATGGGACTTTGAACGAGTGCCAGTATGGGCATTTCTCTTCGGATCATTTCCCGATAATGATAGAGGCAGAGTTCTAATTTATTGATGTGGATTTAATTTTATGATAAAAGGTATGAAGAAGCTAATTTATTCTTTTTTATTTGTCCTTTGTTCCGTATTTGCGTTACAAGCGGAGTCAATGGTAGTAGCCACCTATAATTTGCGTAATGCGAATGCGGGAGACTCGACGAATGGGAATGGCTGGGGACAACGTTATCCCTACATTGCCCAATTGGTGCAGTTCCATGGTTTTGATATCTTTGGGACTCAAGAAGGTAAATATCATCAGTTGCAAGATCTAAAGAATGCGATGCCCGGTTATGATTATATCGGGGTAGGACGTGATGATGGTAAGCAAGCTGGTGAATATTCTGCCATATTTTATCGTACGGGAAAGTTCGAGGTGCTCGATCATGGGGACTTTTGGTTGTCTACGATAACCGATCGCCCTAATAAGGGATGGGATGCCGTTCTTCCCCGTATTTGCACATGGGGTAAATTTCGGGATAAACAAACCGGCTTTACTTTCTTGTTCTTTAACTTACATATGGATCATATTGGTGTACAGGCCCGTGCGGAAAGCGCGAAACTTATCCTTAAGAAGTTGAAAGAATTTCCGGAGAAGCTACCGGCGATTCTAACAGGTGATTTTAATGTGGATCAACATAATGAATCCTACTTATTACTGGACAATTCCGGTATTATGCGGGATTCTTATCAGATAGCGGATTTCCGGTATGTACCCAACGGCACGTTTAATGCCTTCCATGCGGATCGCAAAACAGACAGTCGTATCGATCATTTATTCCTTACGAAAGAGTTTGATGTGAAAAAATATGGTGTCTTGACGGATACATATCGTTCGGAAGCGAAAGATGCGAAGAATGAGCAAAATGCGAATTTTCCGAAGGAGGTCTCCATGCAAAAACATGTAGCTCGTGTTCCATCTGATCATTTCCCTGTGATGATTGTAGTAGAAGTAAAATAATTCAAACATAAGATTCATGGTAAAAGGGAAGTGTCGTGAGATATTTCCCTTTTTATTTGCTGGGGAGTAAAAGGGAAGATGATCTTATATGAAAAGAATGATAAAATAATCAATCAAATAATAATTTTCCTACTTTTGCGTCACAGGAGATTTGTGGAAAGGCAGGATTAATTTCTTGTAAAATATCCTTCTGAGATCTATTTCAACTGAGTCTCGGCAAGACTATGGCTAACAAAAAGAAGAACGAAGATATAAAGCGAACAAATTCAGTTTGTAACCGAAGTTTAAAAAGATGCTTAGTAAAGAGATCTGAGATTTCAGGAAAAGGAGAACTGGATTATAAATATATGTGGTAGAATAATTTACAGTTTATCAACAAAACCATAGTCTTGCCGAAACTCTTTTACCTGTAAAGACGATTGTGAATATTCATGATAAATGAAGATTATATGCAGGAAGTTCATGCCGATAAGGTCTTAATGCTAGCGATCGGAAATAATGATTATATCAGTTATAATAAACTGTTTGATCGTTATTACGGGCGTCTTTGTCAGTATGTGTATAGTCTATTGATGGATAGAAATGATGCGGAGGATGTTGTTCAAGAGCTTTTCTTGAATTTATGGAAAAATAGGGGGAGAATAGAGATAAAGGAAAATGTATCAGGATATTTATATCGGATGGCTAAACATCTGGCCTTGAACTTTATCCGATCAAAGGTGCAGACGGGAAGTTTATCAGAGAATCAAGACTTATTACTTCTATCCTATGAGGATAATCAACTGGAAACAGAAGAGTTTAGGATCGCTCTTTATGATTGTATAGACCATTTGCCGGGTCGGAGTAGAGAAGTGTTACTTCTTCACAGGGTAAAAGGGTTGAAGCAGAAAGAAATATCGGAGAAACTATCTATATCCGTGAAAACAATTAAAAATCAAATATGGATGTCTTTACAGAAGTTGAAGGAATGTCTGGAGATGAAGGAGGTATAAAATAATGAGAAAATTTTCAAGGTTCGTATAGGACCTTTTTTTATTTGTGGTGTCATTTAAATAAAGACTAGACTCATGGAGAAGAAAAAGCAAATAGGAGAACACATCGTTGACCATTTATCGGAGAGGATGAATGAGGAGATCGTGGATCCGGTTCTGGATGAATGGTTGGCTGAGGATGAGTCTAATCAAGAAGATTTTAAACGGTATAAAGAGATCTGGAAAGAAACAGGCTCTTATCTGGAGCAAGAAACTTTTAATGCTCAATACGCATGGGATAAGATCGATCGTATCAATAAGAAGAGATATAATAAGCGGAAACGCTTGGTGAATATCGGATATATTATTTCAGGAGTGGCAGCTACTTTATTGCTTGTCCTTGGTTTTTCGAAAATGGGAGTATTTGATAAACAGCCGGAAATGTTGGTTCGAATGACCGCTGATTACGGAAGCCGATCGGAGGTGGTCTTGCCGGATGGTTCCGTTGTTAAGCTGAATTCTGGATCTGATATTACGTATTCCTATAACGCGAAGGAGAAGATCCGGGAAGTGAATTTCCAAGGAGAGGGCTTCTTCGATGTCTCGAAGAACAAGATACCGTTCGTGATCAAGATGAACAATGGATTGCGCTTAAAGGTACATGGTACTTCTTTTAATTTGCAAGCGTACACGGATGAAAAAACAGTTGAAGCCTCGTTGGTGGAAGGTTGTATCGAGCTGGATCATGGGAATGAGAAATTACTAATGAACGCCGGAGACATGGCGGTTTTCGATAAGCAAACCAACCGGATGAGACCGGTATCGGGCGTGTTATCTCATTCGTACAGTTGGCTGGAAGATAAACTCTATATGGATCATATGCCGCTAGCTTCCGTCTGTAAATATCTGGAGAGGAGGTACGATGTAACCATCCATCTTCAAAAGGATTTGGGGAATAGCATACATTACGATGGAGTCATACAGGAGGAAACCATAACGGATATATTGGGTGTACTATCCCGATTGAGTGATATAAGTTATAACGTGAAAGGAAAAAATATAAGTATAACCTCTAAATAAAGTCTGCCTATGAAGTAAAGAACAAGAATCGCATGAATACACATGAAAAACGGGAAATGCTGGAACATTCCCCGTCATCTTTTTGATCATTAAAATTAGTGCTCGTAACACTAGTGTTAACAAACAATCGAATTACAAATATATGAATTTTTGGAATATAGCAAGGCCGGAAGAGTCTCCGGTCCTTAAAAAAACTTTGTCTATTATGAGATTGACGACATTATTCTCTATCGCATGTTCACTTCAGATCTCGGCCTCTGTCTATTCGCAAGAGACAAAGTTGTCTTTGGACGTTAATAACCAGACAATAAAAGAGGTTCTTTTCAGGATAGAGAAACAGTCTGGCTTCCGTTTTATCTACGAGAGCGAGAAGGTTAACCTGAATAAAAAAGTATCTGTACATGTGAAAGAGCAGACGGTGGAAACCATTTTGAAGCGTCTTTTTGCAGGGGAAGGCGTAAAGTATGAGATTACGGAGAATAATTTCATCTTGATTAATCCCTCTACAAAAAACGAGAAAACTGCCCCTTCCTCACAAGCCGTTTTGCAAAAGAAGAATTTAGTGCAAGGTGTAGTGACCGACGAGAATGGAGAACCTATTATCGGTGCGAACGTAGTTGAGAAAGGTACTACCAACGGAACGGTTACGGACCTTGATGGAAAGTTTACGATAGAGGTATCGGAAAACGGTGTCCTTCAAATCTCTTACATCGGATATGCCATGACGGAATTGCGTCCCAGCAAGGAAGCGAATTTGAACGTGAAGTTACGGGAAGATGCCTTGCAGATGGATGAGGTTGTGGTTGTCGGTTACGGTACGGTAAAAAGAGCGAACTTGGGTGGTGCCGTATCTACGGCCGACGCAAAAGCGTTTGAGTCTCGTCCGGTTCAGAATGCGGCTCAGGCTTTGCAGGGAGAAGTACCTGGCTTGACGATTACACGTACCGGAGGCGCTCCGGGTTCGGACATGACCATGAAGGTTCGTGATGTCTCTTCTATCAACGGTGGTACTCCCCTTGTTTTGATTGATGGAGCGGAGGGAAATATTAATATGATCAACCCTTCCGATATCGAGAATATTTCCGTATTGAAAGATGGTACGGCCGCTATTTACGGTGCTCGTGCCTCGGATGGTGTTATTCTGGTGACAACGAAAAGTGGTAAGCGCAATCAGAAGACATCTGTTGCTTTTGATGCATATTACTCTATTAAGACTCCTGCGTTGTTAAGGAAACCTGCGAATCTATTACAACATGCGGAGATGGCCTTGGAGATCACGGATGGATCATTCACTCCAGAATACACGAGAGACCAATTGGAATTGATCCGGCAGAATAGTGATCTGGTATTGCCCGATGCGGAATGGGGGCGTTGGACCGGTTATCCGCAATTCTTCAAGGATCAAGACTGGAATGATATGCTTATTGGCAATGGTAATATGCAGAATTACAATGTCAATATCTCCGGCGGTGGAGAGAGATACTCGTATATGTTGTCTTTAGGCCATCAGCGTGAGGAAGGTATCCCTAAATTTGGTGAGGATGTGAACAAGCGTTACTTCGTACGTGCTAAATCGAGCGTCGAGATCTTCAAGAACTTGACTTACGATCTTAATTTAGCTTATGAGGCAAGCAACAGGGACTATTCCTCGGGTTTGACGGAAGGACAAAATATATGGGAGCTGATTTATAAGACTCGCTCTTGGACTCCGATGTACAATCCGTCAGGAACTTTCTATACATTCGAGGGATTTGATAATCCGGCCCAAGTATTGGAAGAGGGAGGTATGGTGAATAAGACTACAGGTAATATAACGGTCAACAACCAATTACGCTGGAAAGTGATCGACGGATTACAATTGGTGGGGCAAGCCGTGATCCGTAAGTATGATCAGGATGAGAACGTGACGAACAAGAAAATCATCAATTACGATTGGGATAATAACGAGGTTCGGGAGAAACGTACGCCGAATAGTGCGGAGCGTCGTTACCAGAAAACTTTATCCAAGAACTTCACGCTCTATGCCGATTATAAAAAGAACTTCAATGACCGGCATGATTTAAGCGTGATGGTCGGTACTTCCCATGAGTCTGAGAACTATGATCGGTTCACGGCGAAGCGTATTAACTTCGACCAACAAGAAAATATGTCTTTGCAATTGGGTAGCGCTCAAGATCAAAACGCTTGGAGCGAGGGAAATCAGTGGACGATTAATTCTTTCTTTTCCAGAGTGAATTATACGTTTGCCAATAAATATGTCATCGAAGGAACGATCCGTGCGGATGGTAGTTCCCGCTTTGATCCGGATCACCGTTGGGGATGGTTCCCGGGTGTAAACGCGGCTTGGCGTGTCGGAGAAGAGGGTTTCATGAAACGGTTAGGTTGGTTCGAGGACTTGAAGGTAAGAGCTTCTTACGGAGAGATGGGTAATCAGTCCGGTATCGGATTGTATGATTATATTCAATTAATCTCTTTATCGAACGATTATTATCCTTTCGGGACTGGCGTGAAAGGACAAATGGCTACGTCTGGAAATATTATTTCTACCTCTCGTACATGGGAGACGATCCAGACAACCAATGTGGGATTTGATTTCTCGACGCTCAATAACCGTTTATATGGATCGTTCGACTACTTCTGGAAAGAGAATAAGAACATGCTTATCCCGAAGACCTATCCTTCTATGTTAGGTGCGGACGCTCCGAGCACGAACAGCGGCCATTTAAGTATTCATGGATGGGAAATCTCTCTAGGCTGGAGGGATCAGATCAAGGATTTCAGCTACTCGGTTCGCTTTAATATCAGTGACGCGAAAAACAAGGTCGTGGATCGGGTTGGAAGTAACCTGATCCAATTAGGTAATAACGAGACTCCGACCGGATATCCGTTGAATTCCTATTTCGGATATGAATTTGATGGAATCATCCAGAATGAACAAGAATTGGAGGCGTATAAATCTCGTTTCTCGGAAGGGGGTATCCCGGGTGACTTGAGCGTAGGTGACGCTATGTACAAGGACTTGGATGGAGACGGGAAGCTATCCGTATTAGGTGATGGCAAAGAAGGCTCCGGTGACGTGAAATACTTGGGTGACAAGAACCCTCGTTATAATTTCGGCTTTAACCTGAGTATGGCTTGGAAGGGATTCGATCTGAGCGCTTTTATACAAGGAGTCGGCCGTAGGACGATGTTCTTGGAAGGGGAGAGCCGATGCCCGATGCCAGAGGCATGGTATCAATCCGCCGAGTATTGGTATGGAAAGACTTGGACCCCGGAAAGAACGGATGCCCAATATCCGGCGATCACGTTGAAGGATAAACGAAACTACAATTATTATGTATCTACGAACACGAAGTTTAACGTTGCGTATGCCCGTTTGAAAAACTTGCAGTTCGGTTATACGATCCCGCAGACTTTGACCTCGAAGGCCGGTTTGCAGAAGGTGCGGGTGTATTTCTCCGGCGAGGATTTATTTGAGGTACATAACACGCCAAATGGTTGGGACCCGGAGGAGAACAGCGGTAGCATTACTTCCTATCCGTTTACCCGTAATTATTCATTTGGTATAAATGTCGTATTTTAAAAATTAAAGCGAAAAGTCATGAAAAACTATCGGATAATATTGGGAAGCTTTATTGTTTCCGCTTTGTTCTTGTCAAGTTGCCAAGATATAGACCTGTTGCCAAAAGATAATATGCCGGACGAGCTATTCTGGAAAACCCCGGATGATTTTGAGAAAGAGGTCAATTGGCTCTACACACGTACCGAGACGTTCGGCACGAAGGATACGGATAGCGATATCGCCTATGAGTTGAACGAGAATACGACGAGCAACGGTACGTTGATCGCCCCGAATACGGATGCTCTATGGGACTCTACTTTCATAGACCTGCGTCAGAGCAATATGATTATCGAGAAGAGCCAGACGTACGAGGGCGATCCCTCGGAGATCGAGCGGTATGTGGCTGAGGCCCGTTTCTTTCGTGCTTACTCGCATTTTCGGTTGATGGCGAAATACAACGATATTCCTATCTTGACGAAGGTGCTTACCGTAGATTCCCCGGAGTTGTATGGTTCTAGGAATAAGCAACAGGAGGTGGAAGACTTCATCTTGTCGGAACTCAACGAGGTGTATGCTAAACTACCCTTGCAAAGTGAGTTAAGCTCGGATGAGGCGGGACGTGTAACCCAAGGCGCTGCCTTGGCGTTGAAAGCGAGGGTTGCCTTGTTTGCCGGGACGTGGGCGAAGTATCACCAGCACCGTTCGGACTATCAGCAGTTGTTGCAACAAGCGATCGATGCCGCTACAAAAGTGATCGATAGTGGTGAGTATGCTTTATATGAAGGCTCTGGTGAGGAGAGTTACCGCTACTTGTTTATCAATGCGGGCGATAATTCAAAAGAGGGTATCTTCGACAGTCGGTACGAGACGGATATCCGCCACCATAGCGACGCATGCCCTGTATATTGGGGATGGCGAGGGACGCCTACCCGTAAGCTGGCAGATATGTATTTGTGTAAGAGTACGGGATTGCCAATTGAGAACGCTAATTCCGGATTTGAGGGATATGCCACGATCAAGAGCGAATACGAGAATCGTGACCCTCGTATGAAACAGACCTTCTTGATGCCCGGAACCGACTATATCAGTCCGCAAGACGGCGCCTTGACTTGCCCGCCGCAATTTACCATACGTCCCGAGACACGTACGGGTTATAAGTTGTGGAAATATATGGCGGAGACTTCCGTTCCTTCTGACAAGGATGTATATGATTATCACATCATCCGTTATCCGGAGGTATTGCTGATATTGGCTGAGGCCACTTACGAGAAAGACGGGGCGATCAGCGATGACATCTTGAACAAGACGATCAATGTGATCCGTTCCCGGAAAGGCGTGGAGATGCCTCCTTTGACCAACGCTTTCGTGAAGAGCAATGGGTTGGATATGCGGACGGAGATCCGTCGGGAACGTACGATCGAGTTAGCGTTCGAAGGCTTCCGCAGGGATGATTTGAGACGTTGGAAGACGGCTGAGACGGAATTGATAGGTGCCATAAAAGGTATTAAGCTGAAAGGTTCGGAATACGAGAACTTGGATGTCTTGAACGAGGGAAATCCCGGTTTGACAGACGAAAATGGTTTCTTGATTGTGGAACCGGCGGAGAATCGTAACTTTGTGACCCCGAAGCATTACTATTATTCCCTTCCGTTGGATGAGTTGTATCTGAACCCGAACTTGGCTCCGAACAACCCGGGGTGGTAGGGTAATGCCTTATATTCCGGTAAAAATGGCCTTGCACTGGTGTAAAATGCCTTTTTAGATCTAAGAAATGGCTTTTCACCCTCGCGAAGTACCTTTTAGATTTCTAAAAACGACTTTGCGCTTGTGAAATGCCATTTTTAGGTTTAAGAAATGGCTTTGCACCCTTGCGAAATGCTTTTTAGATCTCTAAAAATGATTTTACACCGGTGAAATGCCATTTCTAGAATATTTTATGAGAGTAAATGAATTTAAAATTGAATCGAATGTCATTCATAAAGAAGATAGGTCTTGTATGCTTTATCGTCTTCTGCTGTGCGGGATGCCGTAGCGCGGGAGAGAAACTGGTTGAGAGTGCGGCTGCTCCCCGTATTATCAACATCATCAATTTCATCCGCCAGACAGACTACCGGGTGGAGAACGCCGATAGCTTATTGTACGAGACGGTTTGTGAGCAAGTGAAATTGGTGAATAAATATGATTTACCGGCTACCTTTTTATTACAGTACGATGCGTTGATCAACCCGTTGTACCAAGATCTGTTGAAAAGTAAACTCAATGCTCACTCCGAGATCGGTGCTTGGTGGGAACTTACGCAACCGCAGATCGAGGCCGCCGGGATCAAGTGGCGTGGCGAGCATTCTTGGGTCTCGCACGCGAATATCGCTTTCAGCACCGGATATACGAAAGAAGAACGGGAGCGACTGGTGGATGTCTATATGGCGAAGTTCAAGGAGATATTCGGCACGTACCCGAAATCGGTCGGCTCTTGGTTTATCGACGCGCATACCTTGGGCTATATGTACGATAAATATAAGATCGTGGCGTCGTGCAACTGCAAGGACCAAGTGGGGACGGATGGTTATACCCTATGGGGTGGTTACTGGAACCAAGCCTATTACCCGAGCCGGGTAAACGCCTATATGCCGGCGCAGACCGAGGAGGGGCAAATCCCCGTTCCTATTTTCCGTATGCTGGGCAGTGATCCTATTTATCAGTATGATGATGGTCTGGGACAAGAGCGTCAAGGGGTGATCTCCTTGGAACCCGTGTATGAGAAGGCGGGCATGGATCGCCGCTGGGTGGATTATTTCTTGGAATCGATCGTGAACCAGCCTTGTCTGGCCTTCAATTATGCGCAAGCGGGACAGGAGAACTCTTTCACGTGGAGTAATATGAGCAAGGGACTGGAGATGCAGATCCCTATCTTGGACTCCTTGAGGAAGGAAAATAAGATCCGGGTGGAGACGCTGGGCGAATCCGGTGCGTGGTTCAAGGAATGCTTCAAGGTTACGCCGCCGACGGCTGTCACCACGTTGACGGATGTCCGTGGAGAAGGAAATAAGACGGTCTGGTTTAACAGCCGTTATTATCGGGCGAACTTATTGTGGGAAAGGGGAACCTTCCGCTTTAGGGATATCCATCTTTTCGACGAAGGCTATAAGTCCGCTTATCTGGAAAAGCCCGGAGACGGGAACCAGTTCTTGTTCTATACCTTGCCCGTCGTGGACGGATTCATGTGGAGCGAGGGACTCGATCGTGCCGGGTTTCGGATCGTCCGATTAGACAAGGATGGAGATAAGGAGGAACTTACCTTGGATCATCCGGTAGTGACGGAGATAGGCAAGGATACCTTGGTAGTTTCCGCCGAAGACTCAAAAGGCCATCCATTCAAGATCACTTTCTATGAGACCCGCTTCGAGGTAGCCGCTCTGTCAAAGGAGGCGGACCTCTCATGGGCTTTAGAGCTAAAGGTCGCAGCAGGGAAGGAGCTACCTTTCACCGTTATAGAGGATAAGGCGGTCAACGCTAGCTTCGATGGTTTCAACTACGTGATCACTTGCGAGAAAGGCCATATAAGGAAACCTGAATCCGGTTCGGATTATGCCTTTAGGATACTTCCGTCGGATCAGGAAATAGTAATAGATTGTACAAATACGAGATTAAATTGTACACATGAGAAATAATGATATGAATATATTAGCTTGGAGAAAATGGGCGGTCGTATGGATGGTCGCTGTGCTCAGTGGTTTTCAATTAAGGGCGGCAGATCCTGTGGTCGTCCCGGCGAATATGGAACCGCTGACGATAGAAGGAAATCGTTTTGTCACCTTATGTATCATGATACGTACGACGCCTTGGGAAGTCTCCCGGGATGTCAAGTTACATCCCCGCGATGAGGTGGATTGGCATACGCTTGAGGGAGTACGTGCCTTGCGGGAGGCCTTCGCCATGAATAACCCGAACGGTCGTCTTACATGGGGATTCACGATGAATGCCTTGGAGGACGGACGGAAGAATTACCGGGAGATCCGTGATTACGTAGTGGAGTGCCAAAAGAAATATGGGGATGAGGTTACTTATTTCCCCGGTTATTTTCCGGCGATGTATCTACCCCGTGAGCGGGTAAACCGTGAGATGTCGGAGGCGATAGAGATCATTTCTAAAATGGTAGGAAATGGTTATCGTCCGCAATCAATTATGGGAGGTTTCTTATCGGCCGATAATTTGAGATATCTGGCGGAGAAAGAGAACATCCATGTGGCGCACGCCGTGATCTGGAGCCAGCATAATATAGACGGTGGTGGTGCTGACGGTTCTCCTTCTTATCCTTTCTATCCCTCGACGGAACACTTTTGCAAGCCGGCGCAGGGAAAAAGCGATTTCATCGATTGCGTGAATCTGGATGGCTGGACGATGGACTTTATCTGTGCCCGCCGTAGCGGACAGACCGGACATGGTATCGATGGATACAACAGCCGTAGAGGTGTCGGCCCGATCGAGACGTACAAAGGTTGGGGGCTCGACTTAGGGCATCGTGAGGTGATGCACACGGAAGCGATTCACTTTGATAAAGGTCTTGAGTTGAATGGCTTTGGCTGGGTCGCCAATATCTGGGAGGCGCAGATGGTACATGAGTTCGGGAAGGATCTCATCTGTGATGCCATGAAGATGTGGGTAACGGGTACCAAGGAACGCTGGCCGGATACTCATTTCGTTACGTTCGGAGAATTTGGCGAACTTTGGAGAAAACAATATAAATCGAACGACGACTGGAACTATCGCTTCGTAGAACGAGGCTCTGGTTTGGGAGACTCTTATAATAATTTGGAGATAAAATGGTTTATGAATAAGGAATTCCGCTTGGCCTTATTACGTGATTGGCATACGAAAAATTCCCCGGCTTACGTCATCGACTTTACCCGTTATGATTTGCAAGCCCATGAACCTGCCGATCCCAGCCCGGAGAAACCGGCTAAGGATTGGAGCTTGATCAACAAAATCAATCAAAAAGCCCTCCGTCCGCAAGATAAGCCGGTCTTGATCGATAAGTTGGAGAAAGAAGATCAAGATTTGATCCGGAAATATTATCCGGAATTATTTAAATAGTTGGTTTATGAAAAAGATTACCGTTGTTTGTTTAGCTCTTTGCTCCTTTCTTTTTGGGGGAGATCTCTTACCCGTAAAGGCGCAAATCCTAGAGAAGTTCACATTGCCTACCCCATGGACAGAGGAGGCATTGAAGGCTGAGATTCCTTTACCGGAATATCCGCGTCCACAGATGGTGCGTTCGGAATGGTTGAATCTGAATGGTATATGGGTGTGACCTGTAAAGTCACGTAATTGATTGTTAGACAGCAATATTAATTGCATGA
>ENA-OXRE01000261-OXRE01000261.1-human-gut-metagenome-genome-assembly--contig:-NODE-261-length-21229-cov-10.9035_pt1 | contig 21229 bp, 23 predicted proteins | sample MGYA00249591_ERZ652581 | MGnify/ENA primary metagenome ERZ652581 (study PRJEB26925, sample SAMN05826965) | human gut metagenome | biome: ENVO:2100002; feature: ENVO:00000062; material: ENVO:00002003... | reverse complement strand
CGTTCTCGTGCTTGAAACTATCTGCGTCACGGTCTGAGTAGATGGAGGATTCCAGCCCGCTTAAGATTATGTCTTTTTCGAAAGTGATGTTACCATGCGCCGTATCATCTATATCTTTTCTTAAAAAGCGATCATCAAGTGCGGATATAGGCTTTAGTATCTCCTTCAAGGCTCTAAGAGCCGTGAAAGCGTTCTCATCGGACGGCTCTGTCAGATCATCTAATTTTATATGATAGAAATCGTCTCCCGGTCCACCCGATCCTCCTGCTCCGTTGACGATAGCCCTCCAAGTCTCTCCAAGTTCGCTTATGATGCCGTTCCTTATCGTGTCATGTATTACACCAAAAGACGTAACGGATGCTTTCGGGTTATGCGGATCAAAGGCCGGGAATAATACCCCCTCGCCAAGCTCTTGCCGTGGGAGCTCAGCTAAGCGAGGGGGAAAAATAAAATCCGGCGAGGAGAGGTTTGGAACCGTTAGATTATCCGGAAGCTCTTTCTCGTTACGGATAAGGTTCAGGTACCTCGAGATCTCCGAGAGTCGGTACGTGAACGTATAGGAGCTCGGGAGATCGTTGGAGGTGTAGGTGGCGTCGCTCTCGGTGACGATTATTCTCCGGATCATGGACGCCTCGTATATATACTTGGCCCGGCTGGGGAAAAAATCCAGCAACCAACGGCGGGAGTAATCATCGAGGAATCCCGTGTTCTTAACGAACTTACGATCGGTCTCCACGTCATACTCGGACAGGTTCTCGTCCAGTTCCGCTATCAGGTGGCCATGCTCTGCCTGCAGACGGTTCACCCCATGGGCACGGAAGGTGTCCATACCGCCCAGACTGTTCTCGAAAAGGAACCATTGCTCGTCCTCGGAATGGATATCCGTGAATTTATAGAATTGCGATACGCTCAGTCTCGCTCCGCCGGCCTCGGCGTAAACCTCGAGATAGCTGGGGTACTTGTTCCCGAATAGCTTGGCTACGATCGCGTATTGGAGATTGAGTGTCACGCACTCGCCGGCGGTCATTCCCTTCAAGGAGGTCGTGCTCGACGAGTTGTCCGGGAACGTGGCCTTGGCCTTCACCGTGCAGTCCGATATGGCGTAGTAGGTCAACCACTCCGGTGAGTAATAGGTCACCTCCTTGACCTTTGGCTGCCACGTGAGGAAGTGGGACTTCAACCAGTTTCCCGGCGTGTCTGCCAGATCCGCTATCCCGCACCGGATCGCCCGGAACGAGTGGGAGGTCCCGTCTATCGTGGCCGTGAAATCGGCGAATATGGTATTTTGGGAATAGATCTCTTGGGCCGTGTCCAAAGTATAGCTCAATTGGCTTTCCACCACCTCTCTCACGTCGATCGTGACCATCTTGTCCGGCCCGGGCTCGTAGCTTTGCTCGAGCAAGGTGGCCGTTCCTTTCTTCAAGATGAAAGAGACGGCCTCTTTTGCCCCCAATACAAATTTCCTCATGTTCCCGGACAGGCTCAGAGCGTCTGGTTTGTCTATGATCGTTGCCATTTGCGATTATTTTACCCCCAAAAGTATGGCTGTCGGATGGTCCGATAAAGGACAGTTACCGGGTCACGGGCTCGAGCCACACGGTCAGGGTACCGTCCTCCGGATCGGTCGGCCCGGATGCGGAGCCACGGCTATAGAATTGCACGGGATAAGTGGCTTGATGGTATTTCCCGCCCTGCACGTATTGGTATGCGCTGGGCGGGGCGTAGTATATGGTCACGGGTTCCTCCTTGAACACCCATCTCCTTTTCACGCTGTCGCTGGCGTTGGACCGGGAGTAGTTGACCTTCCATTTATACTTGGATACATGGGAGGCGAACCGCTCCGTCTCGGTCATGGCCGTGGATACCGGCTCGTAAAGCCTCGTGGTAAGGAACGTGGATTCCAAGGGTTCCCGGGAACCCGGGCTATATTGTATGGTGGAGGGAAGCAGCTCCTGTCCCTCGATCGTCACTTTCCTGTACTCGGAGAGCGATACCTTTTGGATGTCACTGAGAAGCATGCTCGCTTTTATCTCGAGCAGAGAGTTCCGGAGCAGGGAATCGTAATTTCGCCAGAACCGTTCGAAAAGCCCGTCCGGGCCGTGGTAGGCGAGCGTATAGTTCCAGAGCTTGTTTCCCTCGGCGTCATGATTGAGGATCGTCCCGTAGTCCAGTTTCCCGGCATGGAATACGAATGCCGGCATGGGTTTCAACTCCTCGTTATCCTCCGCCTCGCCCGCTACCTCAGACGTGGAGTCATTCACGGAATCCATGATGATGGAGGAGTTCAACGATCTTCCGGTCCCTATATAAATCCCGAGATGCGGGATGGCCCCGGCTCCTCCGCTGCCAAAAGTAGGTGTATAGACCATCGCCGGTAGCACGTCCGGGGATTCCTTGCTCTCCGTCTCCAGTGTCCCGCCGGCGTAATAATCCATCGTGACCAGACCGATCCGTTGCGTGACCGGCGTGATCCCCTTGTAACCTCTCCGGACAAACTCACCCGATATCTGGTTATACTCCACGTCCGGGTATTTCTTTAATAGGTCTACCAAGGTACTGAACTCCTCGTTCTCGTTCCCCGTGGCTCTTCCCGTCGTTGGCATCGGGCGCTCGCTGTCCTGTTTCTCTTCCGGTGGAGTGAGCCGGTCACAGGTAAGCTTTAACTGCTTGAAGCTCGAGGGATGGTTGACGGTATATTTACCGGCTACGCAATCCGTGAGGTCGCAGGAGGGTGTCTCGTTCAGGTTCTCATCGAATAGCACGATACGGATGGTCTTGCGGGTCTCGTCCGGGATGAACTCGCAGCAGAATTTATACCGGTATACGTCCAGTATCGTCTTGATCATGCAGTCCGGGACGATCTGGGAGTATCGGATCTCGCCCTTTACGATCGTATCGATCGTGTTGTTCAAAAAAACCATGTCCTTGAATGGGGTGGTGCGGGAAAAGAAGGAGTCCTCCAAGGTGTAGCCAAGATAGGCGAATATCTCCTCCAATAGATGCAATCCACGGATGAAGGGGGATATGTAGAATCCCGGAGCCAACCGGATCGTTTTCTCATCGACTACCTCCGTCCGCTCCACGTCGTTGTAAAGACGGGGATATCCGTCCGGTCCCGGATCACCGGTGGCGTTTAAAGAACCGGACTCTAGGATGGCCGGGAACAAGGCGAATCGGTCGTCATGTGTAATGAACAGGTTCCGGCAGAAGGATATCGCCTTGCTGACAGACGCGAACTTGAGAACCTTGTCCTCAAAGACCGTGGATAACGGTACATCCTTGATCTTCTCGTAGAACGCTCCGGTATTCAAGTAAAAACTGGTCTCGATCCCGCTCTTCCGGTTCGCCGACAGGATGGCTTGACGGCAGGGGATGGAGAATACCCCGTGCTGGATCATGGCGTTGATCCGCTGCGAGGCCTTGCTGATCCCGGCCATGTTATCCGGATAGATGAGTAGTTCCCTATTCTTGTCCGTGGGAGGGAGTGTTACCGGTAAGCTCTGCTCTCCGTAATCGTTAAAGAACGGGTTCATCCGGGATAAGGTCAATTGGATGTCTCCTAGGTCGTAAGCCTTGCCGGATTCGTGAATGATGTCCATCTTATTTGCCTCCTATCTTTTTGGATTTGTCCAATGTCTTCTGGGCGGCCTCGATATCGCTGTATACGACATAAGCCCTCATGCCTTTTGCTCTTAGTTCGGAAAATAGCATAAGTAGCTGTGTGAGTACTTTGAGTAATTCCGGATTATTACTTGAAACCATTACATTTTCTTCATCCGAGCGTCCATTGTATCCACCGTTGGCGAATCCGTTGACGGGAAGAGGATTTGTGCTTGTTCTTTGTCTTCGGATGGCATCCAAGGCTAGGATATGGTTCATGGAAATCGGATCTTGTAATTGCCATGCCGGTGTAACGTATTCTTCTCGATGTACGGGACCAGCCACTTCAAGTATACCACCGTTGCCGGTGAATCCTCCGTTGTACCAACCGGTGGAGTCTGATACAACTCGTTGTCCGGTTTGCGGCGTAGTGTTGTCTTTAAGACCTGCGTTTGCGGTAGATGTACTAGGTTTCTTGATAAGGCCTTTCAAGGCACCGAAAGCGACGTTGATAAGTGCGATTTCGGCAGCGGCTTTTGCTAGTCCTAAGAATCCTAATTTAGATACATTGCGGATTGTGGTTTCTGCGATCGACATTGTTACAACTTGGCGAAGAGTATCTAATGTCAATAATAGAATGTTCCCCATAGCGTCAGCAAAACTTGTTTCAGAATCAACTAAAGATTCCCCAAGGATTTGGCCAGCTTGAGCGGAGAAGTCTAATAAGGTTTGTGCTCTTCGTTTGTCTGTTTCTTCTTGCTTTTTCGCTAATTCCTCTTGTTTCTCATTTTGTGTTTTAACGAAAGATTGCAAATCTTTATTTAGTCCGTTGTATAACTTCTCTTTTTGGACTTTACGGTCTTTATCGGCCTTGGCCTCTTTTTCCAAATTTTTGAGATATTCTTGATAGGATTTATCCATCAGTTTAATTCGGAAATCAAGGATCAGTTGTTCAATTTTCTTTCTTTCGTCACTGCCTATTTTATAGATAGCTAATTGTTTATTTAATTTTTCAAGCTCTAAAGCTTGAAGTTTTGTTTGATAATCATCATATAATCTTAGGCCCTCGGTATAATCTTGTGTCAATTTTAGTTTCTTGGTTGCGATATAACGATCAACCTCTTTCAGCTTTGCGTCTGTGATTTTTTTCTCTTGCTCCGCTGACAGTCCCGGGGTTATATCCGGTTTTTTTATTTTAGGGGCAATAACTTCTACTTCTGGCAACTCGTTTGCAGTTTTTTTAGGCAGAAGAGGAGAGTATTTCTGAGATATCTTATCGAGGTTGGATGCTAATTGGTAAGTTTGTGTCATATAGCTCTGTAAACTTCCCCAGAAATCCTTATCGACTTTACCTCTGGCCCCATAGTAGTAGTCAATGTAAGAGATGACATCATCATATGTTTTTGTCCATGAGCGTCCGTTCTTTATCCCTTCATCTGTTATACGTTTTACGTCTCGAAGCATAGCGTCGGTAACGAATTGTCCCAGATTTGATTTTTCCCTCATTTGATCCATCAAATCAATTTGTTTATTTAAGGCGGTGGTCGTTACATCCTCCTTCTCTTTCTGCATGGTTTTTAAAACTATGTTTTCATGCAACTTTTCATTAACTATTTCTAAAGCTTTTGCGATATCCTCGGTTGTACTTTGTTCTGTTAGTTGGTTTTCAAGATATTTTCCATATCGAGAATTGATCTCATCGATTAATTCTTTTCGTTGCGTTGTTCCGGCGTTGCTTCGTTGGAGAGCGTCAAATAGGGTATAGGCTTCTGCCTGTTCAGTGGCGATCTCCTTGTTCATCTCTTTTAAAGCCCGGGCACTCTTAGTTGAATTATCCCATATTTTATAAATACCTACAGCTAAAGCGGTGATTGCTACTCCAGCCGCAATAATTGGATTGAGTCCTAACGTCACTAAAAAACTACGCATGGCAATTGTCGCAGCTTTGATATTTCCTGTCAGTAGGGCTTTTGCCGCAGCTAGCGCATACTCGGAAGCTATGGAGGCACGGATAGCGATGGCGTTCGCTTTTTCTATCAATACAGCTTTTGAGGAGGCTTTACCTTTTAGTTCCGTCCAATATGTATTTAATTTTATGACCGCTGTATAAAGAGCTAGAGTTGAAGTTGAAAAAATAACTAATCCTGTATTCTTACTGATCCAGTCAGCCATCAGAACTAGTTTTTTAGTCCAGTTCACGGTTTGATTCATTACGCTGATAATGGATGGATTGATCTTCTCCATTAACTCAATGCCAAGATCGTTAAGTTTGTTTTTTGCTTGTTGCATTTTAGCCGTGGCAGATTGGCTTTTTATCGTGGCCTGCTCTAAAGCGACGGATGTGCCGGTTACGGCTTTCGTATAATATTCTACCTTATCCGCTTCATTGATAAGGACAGAGGCAACATTGTAGCCTTCCTCCCCGAACATCTTTTTGATAGCGGTAGCGTCCATTTGTTTTTTGCGGAGATTTTCCAGAGCCGTACTTAGCCCGACTATTTTGGGGTTTGTCTCGTCAGCTCCTGTTTGCAGGGTAAGGAAAAACTTTTTGAGTCCGGTACCGGCAATCTCATCTTTGATACCTTTTTCTCCTAAAGTTTCAATGGTTCCAACTAGCTGCTCGATCGGGATCTTAGCGGAAGCGGCTGCGACACCACTTGTCTTTATAGCTTTGGTCTGGCTCTCTACGGCTGCTGCACCGAATTTACTTCCGGCGGCAAGTACATTTACATATCGAGCGGCTTGATCAGCTCCATCCCCATACTGGTTTAATGCCAAGGTGACGGCATCTACCGCATCCGTAAGTTTCATGCCACTGGCAGAGGCGAGGATGAGCGTTTGTTCCGTCACTTCTGCTAAAGCCTCTTTATTTGCTAGCAATTCGGGTTTAGCGGAACCTACTAATTTATAAGCTTCCAGTATCTCATCAGCGGATTGGCGTATGCGGATACCTTCTTCGGTAACTGTAGTGGAAAGACGTTTTGCTTGATCTGTAAGCCACTCTATACTTTCATCATCTAGGCCTGTAAGAGCTTTTACATCGGCCTTGCTTTCTTCCAGTTTATTGCGGGCTTCACGGAATTTGTTGAAAGTAAGAGTAATACCCGTAATGGCTGCCACTGCGGTACCAATGATTCCCATATATTTATTTACGAAATCTGTGGCACGTCCCCAGACCGAGGCTTGGCAACCGATCTCTACACGCATCTCTTGTTGGGCTAGTGCGGTTTCTTTGGAGATGCGTTTCAGCATTTCTAGTTTAGTGTTATATTCAGCGGTACCACGAGTTACTTTTTTCAGCTCCGTTGAAATTTTATTCTTTGTCTTTATTAAGTTATTATAAGTAGCTCCACTTAGGTTCTTCAATACTCTTTCCGTATCAGCGACCTCTTGCTTATACTTTTGCATCTTCTGGGTTTGGGCAGTCAACTCACGTTCTATTTTCTTAGCCGCCTTACTATTGCCTTCTCCCGCTGCTCGGAGATCGAGAAGCTTTTTCTCCAGTTCCCCGATTTTCGTCTCTAACTCCGATGCGCTAGTCATTGCGTCGGAGTTATCCAGATATATCTTGATGCTCCTGTTTAAATCTCCTGCCATATCCTAATCTTTATCTATGAAAATTCGTGATGCGTCGATTTGCATATCGGCGGCGTAGTCCGCTACGATGTCTGCCAGTTTGGGAAGATTCTTTTCGATGACGGGATCGAACCAACGGATCGGTTGGCGGTTGCCGGTTCCCATCAGGTAGAAAGAATCCGGGTTGGTCTTTTTCAGCTTCCCGTATTTGTCCGTCCATTTAGAGCCGCCCCGGAAACCACCTTGGCCCCGTCCGGCTCCCTTATGGATATAGATACCTTCACGGGCGAAACTGAATCCCACTCGTTCGGTCTCTCCTTTACTTTTGTAAATTCTGGGTTCTAGGGAGTCCGATAGGAACTCATCTTTCTGGACAAGCAAGGCGATATTCCCTTTCAAGTCTTGGATCACGTAACCCATCCATTCCTTTACCTCAGAATTGAATTGTCTCAATTTCTCCTTGTCCTGCCTACGTTCATGCTGGGCGATCCGGCTGGTTGACTCTAGCGAGATCTCGAAGGGTAATCCTTCCCTCGCTCCGATCAGGGAGTTCCTGCGTTTAGGCGTGCGCATCTGCTCGCTCAATCTTTTCATGACTCCCATATCATACCCACATTGATTTGTCGATAGAGAAAGGGATGGGCTTTTTTAGGTTGAAACCTAACATCACCCCATAGAAATTATCTCCCATGGGACCTATGCCCCGAAAGGTCATGCTATTTAGCTCTAGGAACTGAAGCCCGTTACGTTCCTCGTTCCAGTCGAGCATCATCCGGCAGACGATCTGCATGAGAAGATCCTTGCATTCCGCTTTCGCAAAGTGAATCCCGTCGATATTCCCGGCCTCGCATTGCTTTAATAGGGCGATAAAATATTGTGGGATATTTACGAGGTTGTCATTGTTAAGCCAAGAGAAATCCGAGTTAAGCCCGTCGATGGCGACTAATACATGATCCCGGATAGAGGAGATACGTTCTTCCAGATCAGAGATTTCCTCTACCTCGTCGCTACGAAGGAAATGACATTCCCCCTCCGTATGACCGATAGCGGCTAGATGCCTAGCGATCCATTCCGAATACTCAAAATGATTGTATATGTCCATAACATCCAATTTATAGACACAAAAAAAGCCCCCCGAAGGGAGCTTTTAAAGGACATATCTTTAAACTAAGGATAGTAAAAAGAAAAGGAAAAAGAAGATCAGTACAGTAGCTATAACCTTTGCCGTTGTATTTCCACTGCGTTTAGCCTCATTTATCGAGGCCCCGATCAGCATGACAAAACCTAATATGATAACGAACGTCAACATATCGCAAATATAATCATTCCTCTGGGAGTAACAAGCGTAACAGCTCCTCCAATCTCATGGCGGCATGCATTCGTTCTTCTTTACTATATTGTCCGTTTACATCGGTAACGATGTCGAGTAGGCGCAGGGCTTCTTGGAGTTTCATACTTGAGCCTCCTTTCCTGAAAATTCAGCGAGTACCTCTTTCAGCTGGCATAAGCCCATAATAACATGCAACGCTTTTTTTTCATAATCCACAGAAGGGTCTATTAGTTCCGTAGCAATAAAAGAGACGGTTTTATCTAGGTCGTGGATATATTCTTCAAATCCGGTCCCATTTTCTTCTTGCATGCACTTTATGCGATAAATCATATCCTCGGTTAAACGGATACCTTCAATCTCTATTGTTTTCATGACCGGCCTCCTTTCTTCGCTGAGTTATAAACGAACCAAGCTACGATGGCCAGTGGTAAGAACACTGGAGACAGCATAGCCAATAAAGCTACCGTGTACATTTTAGCCTCGTAAATGGATTTGCAGGAGGCGGTACCAAGAGGTAAGAGGTTGTAGAACTTTTGGACGGTTGTCCATGTGAAAGGATTGGATACCTTTTCGCTTGTAGCCACCTCGGGCTGCAAGGTAATTGAATTTTTCTTTGTCATAATGTAACGCATTTAATAAATTAATATATGAGAAGGGAACAAAAAAGTTCCGCTTTCCCGTTGCGTTACACCTTGACAAGGCAGTGGGCGCATTAACGCTCCACACGGGGGTCGGAACTATATTTTTAACCGTAGGCATAAAAAATACCCGCAGCAATAAATGGCGAGCCTTTGTCGCCTTGTCAAAATGTAACGCATTGCAAATATGGTGAAAGTTTTTGAGATGGCAATAGCTTTTGCTTCAAAACTTCGATTCGCTTGTTTTTTCGGTTCTTTCTATTGCTAGCCTTTTTATTTCTTCATATAACTCCTCTGAAAGCTTTTCCTTTGCAACTGCTTTGAAATTACGCAGATTTTGGATATGATCTCCTAAACCATTCTTATTCCTTAATTTCTTAATGCGAGCATTTAACAATTCAAGAAAGGCTATATTATAGTTTCTTGCGTCAGATGTCCTAATAAGAATTGATTTGTTTTCTTCCGAATTAAGAGTTTGATATTCTTTTCTTGCAACCTCCAAACGAACTTTCAGTTCATTGATTTTATTTTGAAGCGTGCGTTTCCAATCTAAAAGAATTTGCAAATCCTTTTGATTTTCCACATCATCTGAGGTTATATTTAAAACCTTATTTACAATCATAAGTTTGACTAGTTTTTACGTTAACATTACTGCAATTAAGGAAAAGTTTTTGATGAATCCAAATTATTTCCGGATAGCCATGCCAGTGACAATGATAGCATCTGGTTCAATAACAATTCCTGTTTTTAAATCTCTTATTGCGGGCAGATAAGTGACCTTGATATTAATGATACCATTTGCGCCTATTTCCATTGCTTTATTACATAAGACATTAATAGCATCATCAGAAAAAGCTTGTTTGTATTTTCCGTATTTGACTTTATGCTTATCATAGGTCTCCCCATAAATATCATCTTTCATTCCTTTGCGAACGCTCTCTCCTATAATCTCATAACCACTTTGAACTTTTGCGGATACACTACCAATAGCTTTATATTCAAAATTGACAGAATTGGCTTCTGTCATAAAAAATCCTTTGTTTGTATATTCTGAATAATCTAATACCACTGCGCTTTGTTGGTATGGAGATTTAGGAATAATACTACAGCCTGTTATGGCTGCGACGAAAATGAGAGATAATAATGTTTTCTTCATATCGTGTGAATTTAAATGTTAACAATGCTGCAAGTAAGTAAAGTTTATTTGAAATACAAAGGTTTTTCTTGATTATTTAAGTTGATAAGAGTATATATCTTAAAATGTTGTTTTTGCCTTTCAAACTAAAGGCTAATACAACCATGGACGTGTTCCCGTTCAACGCGGATGTGTTGTTTCTACCTTTCAAACTAAAGGCTAATACAACCTTGCAGGAACAAGCCAAGAAAGCGAACAGGTTGTTTCTACCTTTCAAACTAAAGGCTAATACAACTAAAACCGGATATTGCTTTCACTGTGATACGTTGTTTCTACCTTTCAAACTAAAGGCTAATACAACGGTGAATGTCAAGCTATCTACGGCCGCATCGTTGTTTCTACCTTTCAAACTAAAGGCTAATACAACCTCTAAAAAGCATTGCCTCTGTCATCAACGGTTGTTTCTACCTTTCAAACTAAAGGCTAATACAACCCTTGATCGTCCGGAAAAGTCTGTTGCAAAGTTGTTTCTACCTTTCAAACTAAAGGCTAATACAACTATTTGAAAATTGATATCCCTTTTTATCAGGTTGTTTCTACCTTTCAAACTAAAGGCTAATACAACCCAAGAAATAAAAAAACAATTGAAAAACTGTTGTTTCTACCTTTCAACCAAAGAGCATAAAATGTTTTTATGCTGATGAGTCATTCGAAAGGTCTTCTAATTTTATATTTTCTATCTTCATTTTAAATTCAGCTATAATCTTTTTTGCATAGACGAAATCGTCAGAAATCTCTTTGATACATTCAGCTTCGTATTTATCATGTAAGAACATATTCCGAGTTTTAATGAGAAAAGAACTATCAATCTTTTGTTTAGTTCGTTTCTCATATTCTGTAATTAGCTCATTAAAATCATAATAATTTCCGGGAGTAGCCTTCTTTAAATCTGGGAACATCGATACCATAGCGATTTCGAAAGAATGAATGATAGGTATGATTTGTATCTGGGCTTCTTCGAAATCTAGGCATTCTCTTTTATAATTTTCATAAGGTTGTATCTTTACGCTAGAAGATATACTATTGTTTCTTTTGACTTTACTTAATACTTTATTCAAAGAGCTGATTCTTGTATCATGATGTATATAAAATAACTTTCCGTAGTCTTTTATCTTGATATCTTCTCCTTGTATTTTTAAAGGGTTGAGATCGATCAAGTAAGAAACTCTCTCATTTAAAATACCTTTGACGTTTTCTAGTTTGTATTTGTTAATTCTGTTGTATAAATCAGAAGGAAGATATTCCTTGGTCATCATAAATAAAAGAATATCTTGTATTTGGTAGAGTCTGATTATAGACTCGTTATCGCATATTTCGTTATAATTCTTACGATAAAGTCTATCTTCTTTCTCTAATAGCTTATTAGCTTCTGCAACAGGAATCTTGGATGGCCTTAGTTCTTCCATTTTCTTGATCCTTTGCTCTAAGGATAAATAGCTTTTGGATTTACCCTTATTCGGTGATAACTTGTCGAATAAACGATAATTACGGGGTTGTGCATAGAATTCTTGAGATTGATCTTCGAAATAAGCTCTAAAATAGTTATGGATCAAGTATGAGACATTCAATGCCGGACTTTTTTCTCGGGTAGGAGATTCTATTAAGTGCTTCAATTTGGATTTTTTCAAACAATTAATGATCGCTTCATTAAATAGACCACGAGGTAGGAATATGGCCTCTTCCTTCTCTTGAGGCTTATTAGGCTCACGTTGTAAGTCCCGAAGAGGGTGGCACTGGATATTTAGTTTCCCTTGGAGGATTTTCTTTTGTATTCGTGAAAAATATACTTTCCGCTCCTTAAGGTAAGCGATGTAAAACTCTATTAAAGAGGTATAGTTCGTACCTATTTGAGCTAAAAAAGGATGCGGATTTGAAGAATTGATCAATCCTGCTCGTGTGAAGATTTCCGTTAAGTCATTTCTTCTTATCCCGAAATATGCTAAAGAAACTTGTATGGCTTGGAAATTAGGCTCTGTGACTTTATCCCTTCCATTGTTTTTTGAAGGCTGTAGCCATAGCATGTCTCTAACCAACGTTTCCGCTATTCGGCCAGCTTTTAATATTTCATGTTGCCTTTTACCAAAAGCGGATTTCTGAGATTTGATACGTTCTACCTCATTGAGTTTACTATCTGTCCAAAAGATAGCTTTCATGACCCGGCGTAACATTAGCTCGGATCTCTCTTCCGGATGCTTTTGTTTGGTACTTTTATGGATAGATCGTTCAATGATATCTTTTACGGATAGGGGACAGTGTGATTTATGTATATTATTATTCCGTAAATAAGTATAGAATAACATGGCCGGCAATTCGTATTTACTCAACCAGAAATCGGCGATAGGCATTTTAGCACCCTTCTCATCGATGGTAGGGTAGGTATCTTTCCCTTCTGGTAATACCTTAATACCGATATTATTACCATTAACGATATAATGGGGCGTAGATTGAACCAGATAAGGCTCAAAAGAATTGATATCCGGTATACTATCCGTACTTATATCTATGGATTTTACGTTTAATGCCTCCGATAGTTTCTTTGCGGAGATATCTTGGATGTTTTTACAAAAGCCTGCGAGTTGGAAATTAATGTATCTATCCTTTGTCTCTCTATCGACTCTTGTTTTTTGATATCCATTGTGAAAGTAATTTCCGAGATATGTGTAGAAGCCAATTTCTTTAAAATCAGCTTGTTTGTCTAAAAAGTGCAGGGCAAAAGCCTCAAAGCGACTGCGGAACCGTATTCTGGATCTATCCGGAAGGCCGTAAGGATCTTCGGCATCCGTTGGTTGTAATGTCTCGTTATACATTTCCCGGTATTTAGGCTCAAGGGTTTGATACAGTTCTATTGGTATCCTAGATAGTTCATTCAGTATATCTAAAGCCCGGTCTTGTTTCGTGTCTTTCGTAGTGCGTAGACGTTCTACAGGAGGTTTGGTGGAAAGAGCCGTGAAAACCTCAAGGGTAAGCCTATACTGTAACGAGTCTCCCCGTTTGAATCCGGATAACTTTTTCAAGAATAGATAACTGTACTTCCTTTCAAGGAACTTCGAGATGAAGAAAGCATACCCTTTTTCGCTCAGACCGTTATTGTTTACTAATGTGTAATTACGAAGATGCTCCATCTCTTTCTCCTCGGCTTGGAAACGCTCCTTGATAATGTTTATGGCACTATCGTAGATGCAGTTCAGTGATGAAGGGATATCATACCCACGGGGATAAATGCAGATGGGATCATGATAATAATGGGTGTAATAGTTCCTGACATCATTAAGCAAAGAGGCAAAAGCTGTAATGATGGTTTTATATTCTATACAAAGTTTATCCGATTGCCTTTCACCTTTTTTAGGCGTCTTCATTTCAATGATCGGTTTTATCCATGGTAAATATCCTTCAACGACCTGTTCTAGGTTGTTTTGTGGATTTTGATCGAAGATTGAGTCGATGAGTGTTATTACATGCTTGATATCCCAACTGCTTAATTGCTTTTGGGTGTCCAACTTTTTAGCGATAAAATTAAGTGTTTTTATTAGTCCATCTATCGCTAGGTTTGCATATGCGGCAAAGATATGTTTGTTTTCTATGGCTCCCATAATAAAATGATCTATACCAAGTTCAATTTAGTAATCCGGCGGCTGATGTCTTTCAGCGCCATATCCAGAATAGCCAGTTCCTCCTGTGTGAATTTGCAAATTTTACCGTGCACGCTATTCCCGTTTAATCGTTGGTAGAACCAAGAGGATGATTTCCCGAAATAATCTTTGGCTAGATTAGAGACGGACAGGTATGGTAAAACGGGACTCAGTCGCTCACGAATAGTTAGCTGCTCCTTGATGTCTGCGATCTCTTTATGGATGTTTTCAAAGTCATTTTGCACACCTGCGGTAAGCAGTTCGGTTTCCTTTTCATCCATGCTATCCAACAGATCGGTAATTTGTCGGTCTATGGTAGGGCGGTCATTCTCCGGGGACTTTTTCCAAAGTTCCTTTAGTTCAAAAAAACGCTTTACTTTATCCATCTTATTCTGTTTTTTGAGTTACACATGAAAGGGAAACTCCCCCTCTGGCCTGGAGGGGGAGAACCTTTCTGGTCAATAATACTTTCCAAGTTCCTTAAGTTCTTTCTCAAGTCTCTTGATCTCTTTATCAACCACCGCTTTCATGAATTTGCTTCTCGAAGTCAGTTCATGATACTTGCGGAGATAAAAAAGGAGATCTTTTTCTGCCTCTTCTATCCGGGCTTTTAGCCCATCGTCACTATGCATAGAGCTCTTGTCTTAATGACATCACAAAGATAATAAAAATATTATCAATGGCAAACGTTTGGTAATATTTTTATTATCATAGTATCTGGATTGGAGATAATAACAAAACCGCTCCACCTTCACAGGCAAAGCGGCTGTCCATTACTAATCTAAAAATCTAATACCATGAAAAACACCTATTACTACATGTCTTGTTTCTTTTTCTCCTCTTTTTCGATCGCTACTTCTAGGGTATAGAGAGCGTCGTATAAAAGGGATTGTTTTACCTGTTCTTTCTTGGTCACGTCTCCGCTGGCCATCTCATCCACGATGCGTTGTTGCGTGTCGAATATATCCAAAGGGGCTTCATTCCCTCCGGAGGAGAATACCCGGGAGAACTTTGCTTGTATGAAATTCATGCTACCTAGGTAGTACCAGAACATGACAGTCTTTACGATCGGCTCTACATTCCGGAACCAAGCCGGATCACCGTCCTCACGTATGGAGAATGAGCCGTCTTTCCAGATTATGGATAGGAAGTTATCCAATGCCTCGAAGAAATCCTGTCTCATCCGCTGTTGCCAAGTCTGTAGCATGATGAACTGTCCGTAGCTGATATTGGTCAGGCCGTCTTCCGGGCCGTATAACTCGATATCTTTGCCTTTGTAGACGGGGAATGGGTTACGGGTTAAGCGGATATCCAGCTCGATCCCTTTTTCTGTCTCTTGGAATAAGAAATCAAAGATGGTGCTCAACGCCGCCAGTTGCTCGGCCGTGATCCATATACGATCTTTGGGAAGGGAAACGGCGTAACCGGTTCCATTGGCTTTCTGATATCGCCGGATTCTCGCGGACAGGCAAAACAATAGCATCTTGACCTTGGCTTCTTGGGCCGTACTTTTCGAGTTCAAAATATTGGCGAGAAAGCAAAGCTGTTCCGCTGTCATCTCATCCCATGTGCCGGGCACGAGGTAATCGATATCTTTGATCGTTATTTTTCTCATAATACGAAAATATGTTTGTCCTTGGAATTAAAGTCGTTCTTGATAGGAGTGGGGAGGCCTAGTTCCGGGGCGTAAACTTTCATGTAATCCTCGATTACCGCTTCTAATGACGTTACCTGCTCGGCGTAGAAATTACCGTTGTCCGTGGGATCGGAATACAGCGGATAGATCGCGGGCTTAAACTCCAGCTGGCCGGCCGCCGTACGTTGTACCCGGGTGGTTTGGCTGGTATGGAGCTTGGCTACGTACATAGCGAGCCATACCCGGATATAATCAATCAGCTTGATCCGGAGCGGATCATCCACGCCGGTCCTTAAGGTGTCTTTTAAGCTCTTGTCAAGAGTGGTCCCGATCCAGCGGCATAGCTTCATCTCCAGTGTATCGAGTAGGGGACGGAACTTTTCGAAGGTCAACCGGGAATAATCGATATTCACCTTACCGTAATATTGGAACTCCCGGGCGGAATTAAGGTAGTGGCCGTTGGCTTGGTTCTTGTAATAGCGGCTTTCTTTCCATTCCGGATAGTCGTTCTCGTGGCTTCCGAGATGCTCCAGTAGCTTATCCAAGTTATTCCATCCCCGTTCCTGCATGCTCTCTTCCGATCGGGCGATCTTTTGATCGCTGGCTACGGTGAACTTATCGTTCCGGCTTACCGTATGCCCGCTGTCACCGATCAAGACCCCTAGCTCCGGACTGGCTAGCGCCACAGCCAATGGTCCCAGTGTCCGGCTGGCGAGTATCTTGATCGTAAGGATATCTTCCGTTAACGGCTCTCGATACAGCCGATCGACCAAGGCTTCCCCGAGGTAGGGGACGATATATCGATCGAAAGTGTCTTGAAGATAAGGCTCCAATATCTCGAACTTAAATGAGGCGTTTACCTTGACGGTATGCCTCAAATCATCTATCGTTTGTAGGAATGGCTGTGTCATGATTATACTTTTTCGTTACCGATACTCTTTTCCGATCCCGTGTTCTTATCGAGTGTCGTTAGCATGATATTGGGTATCACGAACTCGATGTCTTTTCCCCATCCGTTGATCTCCCGGGCTAGGTATAGCGGGAGAACCATCATGTCCCGGAGCGGCTTGAACAGCACTTGGGCGATAATGAATAACTCCCGGGCCTCGGTACCGTTGATGTTCTTCGATTTCCCGGGCGACGCTCCTTTCAAGGATGGATGTACGCCCATCGTGTTACAGATCACGTTTGTCGCCTCCTCCGAGTCCTCTATATACTCACCGCCCTTGATAAATGATTCCAAGGGCTTGATGATGATATCGTTCTCCTCGTATTTATTGATCTGATCATACCGGAAATGGGATACGAAGCTCTTACCAGCGTTCTCCTCTCCGGAAAGGAAGTCGTTCAGTTGTTGTAGGAAAGCGTTCTTGCGCTCGTTCCGTTTCTTCTTGTCATCCTTGGGGATACCTTCCGAGTCGTAAAGCTTGTCCCAAAATTTCATGTTGATGGAGACGTGATATTTCAAGACCATCTGATTTTTCAGCAACGCCTTCTTGAATTTCGGGATGGCGCAACTGAACTCGTACCAATCGAGGAAGATGGACCACCAATAAGGGCGGTTGTAATAAAAACGCCCCGGTACCGGCATATTGAGGCTTAACGTATAGCCATTCTCTTCCTCGTCCTTTTTCTCTCCGGTCTCCGGATCGGGTACGAGCCCGGTACGGACCTTGAGATCGTAAAGCGGGCTTCGGCGGTCTAGCAATCTCGTTACGATCACGTCGTCCGGAAATGACTCCTCTCCCCATTGCGAGGAATAACCATGATACTCGATGCGTTTCGTCTTCTCGTCTTGCTCGCTGATCCGGGAAAAGCACATCTCCCGGTGCCAGATCTGGACTACCTTCGGTTTCTCTCCGGCCTTCCGTTTGCCAAAAGCCAGATAGACGAAAGAGTCGGAGAATACGACCAGATCGTTGGCCAGCTCGGACATTACCCGTAAGTAGTTGCTATCCGATATGAACTGGAATATCTCCGGAGCCTCTTCCGGGGTAAGTTCCTCCAGCTCGATCTTTTGGGTCTCCGGATTCTTCACCCTCCGGCAGACCATCAACCCATCGCCGTAGGCCATGTTCGCCTTGAACTCGATATTGCTGCCTACGATCGTGTTGTCGGCGATCTTTTTCATGATCCTTACGGGCAACTTGTCTTGGTGACCGAACGGTACAAACCTGACCTCTTTCTTGACGGAAGATCCTTTGGCCGGGGTAATGACCGTGGCCGTGAATTTTTTATCCTCCAGAAAACCTACGTCCTCGGTCATGACCACCGCCGCTTTCGCTCCGGGGAGGAAAGCGGTGTCACCCATTAGAAATACGTTCTTGCGTCCCATTATGCGTATATTTTTTTACCGTTAATCCGGATGATCATGCAACGGATGAACTTCCGTGGGAACCGTTCGCCCCGAATCCGGATGTTTACCGTACTTCCCTTGGCGTGGATCGAGCTGAAGTAGGCTACCTCATAATCCTCGATCGAGCCGGGAGAGCCATTTCCCTCCCGGCTTTCATTCAACCGCACGTACGAGAACGAGAACATCTTGTATCGTCCCCGGTCATCCTTTTGCTGCATGACAGCCCAGACATCACTTTGTTTTATCCTTTTTTCCATATCTCCATCTTAAAAAGATTACCAAGGCCAGAACCATCGTTACGCCGAGCGCCCACCACCCGAGGGCGTTCTTGCCGACATCGGAGTTGAGCTCGGTATCTCCGGACCGGTCTTCCTCATGGCTGGCTTCCGACCGGGCGAAAACGCTCTCGTTCTCCTCTTTCTTTTGGCTTTCCGCTTTTTCTTTTCGCTCGTTCTCATGTTCCTCGCCTTCGAGTGTCGTTTCCGCCTTGACCGGGTATCGGCTGTTTTCGTCCGGCTGTCGCTCAAGGTCGAATTCCCTTCGTATGATCCGGATGTTTCTCCACCGATCTCGCACGGTGTTGGAACTGGCAAGCCGTACATCCATAGAGGTATCCAAGCTCTCCAATACCTGTCGCTCTTGATCTCTGTAATGGCTATGATCAGAAGCGCTACGACGCACGGAGCAGCTAGCGCAAAGAGCCACCATTCCGGCCAAGACACACAATCTCTTATAAAGTCCATATTCCATGATTCGCTATCCAAAAGGGAGTTCGCATAAACAATACCACTCTCACATCAGTTCCCAGCCGGCCTCGATGTCTTCCATTGGGATACGCTCGCCGTTCTCCATGTAGCACATGGCATCCACTAGGGCGCACATCGTTCCCTTGTCCGACAGGTCTAGCCGGCAACAGTCCGGTATTTGCATCTCCCGGCATACCCATCGTACGTAAGCCGCCGTGTCATTCTCATTGCGGGGGGCCCATCGTTCTATCAGTTCCTTTATGGAATGTAGGTTATACGATCGCTGGTATTTTAGCAAGAGCTTCATCATGGCCCGTACCCCATGCGGTATATCCTTGAATTCCTCGAAAGAGTTGTCCTTTTTATCGGCTTTCGATACTTCTCCGGTCCAGTCGTTCCGCTCCGAGTTCCGGATATTACCGGGGTTGTTGTTTCGGACTCCCCTTGGTGTCGTTGTCATTTTTACAATCCTCCTTATCTAATTGGTTACTAATATTCTTTCCTAGCTTAGACTCGATCTCTCCTTTGAGCTGTAGTTTAAGCAGCTTTGGAAACATCATGTTCGGCCAGATAATCAATGCGCTACCCAGCATGCTCCACAGCTCGCACACACAGGCTAAGGTACATCCGGCCTTGGTGATTATGGCGTTATCTTGAGTGAATATCCGTTCCGTAACGAATACCACGAGCATGAAACCGAAATAGACGATCACCTTGGCGGGGGTATCTCTTCCGCTTTGTGATAGGAAGAATTTACCTTGCTTCTTTGCCGAGAACATCCCGAATAGCAAGTCGGCCGTAATAGCTACGCCCATAGCGGCGAAAGCGTATTTCACGGGCGAGATAAAATTCAATAAGAATATCATCCCGCTTATCATCCAGCCCCAAGAATGGTTCAATACCATCTGGAGCTTAATCAAGATCCTCTCTACGATCGGGCTAAATACCTGTGATATCATCTCCAAACATTTTTCACAAAGATGCTCGTAATCATACCTTCGGAAAAGGACATGAAAAAGCCCCGCCGGGGATTTCTCCGGGCGGGGCTTGATTGATGTGTTATTCTTCTGGCAATAGTAGCCGAAAGGCTCCGTCAAGTTTCATTTCAGTTCCTCCTTTTCCACTTCTTTGAAGAATGCGGCTATAGAATGATACAGTTCTATTAATTCTTCACGGCTTATATCGCGAATACAGTTCATGCTTTCTCCTATATTTATATCGTAGGAGGCTGTCTCTTTGCCTCTTTTATAGAATGATTTTATACGTGATATATCAACCCTTGTCATTTTCAGCCTCCTTTCTTTCAATAAATTGGTTTATAACAATTCCCATTTCTTTCAAAGAGTCATAGTCTATATCATCCGGAAAACGTTCATCTGTGTATACACCATAATTATAATGGACAGATGAATAGTTACTCCACATCACGCATTCCTGTACTACGCATCTCATCCTCTACCTCCTTTCTTCGCAGAGTTGTAAATGAACCAAGCTACCACCACTAGCGGTAAGAACGCCGGAGACAGCATGGCTAATAAGGCTACTGTGTACATTTTAGCCTCATAGATGGATTTACAGGAGGCGATACCAAGAGGTAACAGGTTGTAGAACTTCTGGACGCTAGTCCAAGAAAAGAAACTCGTTTCGTGAGTAAACGTTGATTGGCGGGTACTATTATTCCCTGTCAAACAAATTTCATCGGATTGTCGCATTGATGAATTAATTTATTTGATACAAAAAAGAAGCAGAGGCTTCTCGATTTGCGACAATCCCATATTGACCTTGCGGAACAAAATGAATGAGAACCTCTGCTCTTATATCTTTGATACAGCAGTATAGTACGGATACAAAAAATCCGCAGGTCAAGAAATATAGAAAAGTCGCACTGCAAACATACGCATTCTTTTTGGATGAGCAAGCATTGATGATGTTTTTTTTCATGGCCAGCAAAGCTACTGTGTACATTTTAGCCTCGTAAATGGATTCACAGGAGGCGATACCAAGAGGTAAGAGGTTGTAGACCTTTTGGGCGGTAGCCCAAGAAAGGAAACTCGTTTCGTGAGTGGACGTTGATTGTAGGGTACTATTATTCCCCGGCAAACAAATGTTTTCGTGTTTGGACATAACTAACATTGTTTGTTTGGGGCAGGAAAAACAAAAAACGGTCTCGCCTGTCCCTTTGTCCTACACCACGAAAGGCAGTTATGGCCATTAAGCCATATCAAGGGGGTACGAAACCGTTGTATTATATAATACGTACTAGTATGGACACAAAAAATGCCGATACAAATATGTTCGGCGGTCACCCGCCTTTCGTGAAATAGGACATTGCAAAGATGGTGAAAGTTTTTGGGATGGCAATGAAATAAAGGTTATTTATGTGTGTTTTTTTTTAGAAGGACAGACCTCATGATTTTGATCGACCCATAATATTTGAAGATAATTTTGCTTACGGATACCAAATATCCTGAGGGTACCGTCAAGTCGTAAAGAGAATAAACTATCTATATCCTGTCTCTTATA
>ENA-OXRE01000243-OXRE01000243.1-human-gut-metagenome-genome-assembly--contig:-NODE-243-length-22037-cov-79.931_pt1 | contig 22037 bp, 9 predicted proteins | sample MGYA00249591_ERZ652581 | MGnify/ENA primary metagenome ERZ652581 (study PRJEB26925, sample SAMN05826965) | human gut metagenome | biome: ENVO:2100002; feature: ENVO:00000062; material: ENVO:00002003... | reverse complement strand
CTAAAACAGTTGCAGGAGTTGTAACTTCAGCGGATGATGGTGAGCCGATAATAGGTGCGTCTGTTTTAGTGGAAGGGACTACTATGGGAGCGATTACGGATGTGGATGGCAAGTTTGCTATCAATAATGTTCCTGCAGATGCTAAAGCGCTGATTGTTTCTTATTTGGGTATGATTACTCAGCGAGTTGGAATTCAGCGTGGTACTATTACTGTAACAATGAAGTCGGACACAAAAGTGTTGGATGAAGTGGTTGTAACTGCTCAAGGATTGAACCGTAAACAAAAAGCGTTGGGTTATTCTACACAAAAGGTAGCAGGTGAGGATTTGACTATTTCACGACAGACCGATTTGGGTAATGCTATGGCTGGTAAAGTGTCGGGAGCACGTTTTATAGGTGGTGCTAGTTCAGGTTTTGATGCAGGTACTATTATTTTGCGTGGTGCAGGTTCCATTCCTTCTTCGTCCCAGTCGGATAATCCGGCCAATGAACCTATTTATGTGGTAGATGGTGCTATCACCAACAAAAACTCTATCAATATGGATGATGTAGAAAGCATAAACGTATTGAAAGGTCCCGCGGCTACTGCCCTTTATGGTTCGCGTGGTGGTGCAGGTGCTATCATCATAACTACTAAGGCGGGACAAAGTGAGAAAGGGTTGCTTGAAGTAAGTCATACATTGCAGGCCGAAACTTACTATAATCATTTCAATATGCAGAAGCTGTATGGTGGCGGAGGATATGGAGGTACGGAAAAAGGTAACAGGGCTCAGGATATTTATGATTTGTATAGTGGTGATATTCCCGGTTTGCAAGGTGCTTATGTGTACGATTATAATGAGGACACTTCTTGGGGAGCTGCATACGATCCGGCTGTGAAATATGTCACTCCATTATCATTGGACGAAACCAGTGATTATTATGGAAAACCAGCCACTTGGCAACATGGGTTGGATTTGAGAGATCTTTATCGGACTGGTGTAACCAATACAACCAACGTTTCGTTTTCAAAGAGTGTGAAAGATTTTAATACCCGTGTTTCTTTCACCAATAGCTATCGTACTGGTGTGCAACCCAATTCGGACGCTATTCGCCGTTTCTTAGGGTTCAAGACTAATTTCAAACCCACACCGTGGATGAATGTGTCATTGGATTATAAATATACTTATCGTCAAGATCATAATGCTGCCGAAAGTGGATATAACGGTTCACGTACCGTTTTGCAGGAATATACCCAATGGGGACAGACCAATGTCAATTTAAAAGATTATAAGGACTATAAACGTCCGGACGGATCATGGAGGACTTGGAATATCAACAGTGTGAATAACCAAAGTGCTGCATTCCATGATAATCCGTATGCTTTGTTTCATGAATATAATCATCGCACCATTTATCAATGGAATGTATTCAGTGGTGATGTGTCTGTGGACCTTCCTTATAACTTGAAAGCAGGGGTACGCGTAAATGGTAACATACGTGGTTACAAATTGGAACGCGAACGTCCTTCAGGATCTATTAATTTCCGGTCAAATTATCGTCAGGATCAAAGCAGTTTAATTGATTTGACCGTACAAGGACGTTTGACTTGGGGACAATCATTCTTTAAAGACAAACTAACGGTAGATGCGGCTCTTTTTGCAGAAGTACGTGACTATACATACGATAATTTATATGCATATACCAATACAAATTATGACTTGTCTTTGGATAATTATTATAATTTGGCTGCTTCATCGGGTACTATTGCCTTGGCCTATAATAAGAAGACACATTACAAGGAACGTAGTGTTTATGCCACAGCTACTATGGGCTGGGATGATACTTATTTTCTTGATGCTTCTGTCCGTAACGATATGTCATCTACGTTGAGTCCTAATCACAATAGCTATTGGTATGGTGGCCTTTCCGCTTCTGTCCTTGCTCATAAATGGGTGAATGCAGAATGGCTGAATTTCTGGAAACTGCGTGCTAGTGCGGCTCAGGTAGGTACTACGCTTGATGCTTATAATATTTATCCTACTTATTCTCTAGATACCAGTTATGGTTCACATGTTACAATGTATGAACCTTCTTCTCAGAAAAATTATAATATTGAGCCGTCTATTTCCACTTCGTATGAAATAGGTACGGAATTCCGTTTGTTCAATAATCGTTTATGGGGTGATTTCAACTATTATACTCGGGATGACAAAGATCAGATAATCTCTGTAACCTCTGCTCCACAATCGGGGTACTCCACTCGTAAGATGAATGCTGGTTTAATTCGTAATCGGGGTGTTGAATTGAGTTTGGGCGGGATGCCCGTTTCCACTAAGAACTGGAAATGGGAAATGAATTTCAATATAGCGAAGAATAGCAATAAACTGGTGGAACTAGCTGATGGGGTGGATTCTTACTCTATTTATTGGACTTCATTCACAACTCGTTTGTATAATTATGCTATGGTTGGTAAATCACTTGGTGTGATAACCGGTAATACATGGGAACGTGATGACAATGGCAATATAATTTTCCATGAACTGAGTGCCTCGCAGAAGGCGTTGTATGGTGGTGAATATGTACCTACTTACAATCAGAATACACTAGATGAACTGGGTAACTTCCATCCGGATTTCACAGGTGGTTTTAATACTAGTATCAGTTTTAAGAATTTCCGTCTGTCGGCTAATATTGATTTCTCTGTAGGCGGTCAGATTGTATCCTATACTAATATGTGGGGTAGCAGTAGCGGTATTCTTGATAAAACAGCTGAACTTAATGACCGTGGCGTCAATGTTCGTGAACCGGTAAGCAAAGGTGGTGGTATCCACATGACTGGTGTGGATCAGGATGGTAATAAGGTAGATACCTATGTCAATGCCAAACTGTATTATACCACAGCTTCCCGTGTATGGGAAGAATGGGTGTATGACCGTACTTACGTGAAACTTCGCGAAGTGTCATTGTCGTATGTGTTCCCGTCACAAACTTTGAAGAAACTAAATATCGGTTTGAGTCGTGCCAGTGTGGCAATTAATGCTTCCAATCCATGGTTGATCTATTCAGCTTGTCCTAATGTGGATGTGTCTGAAATTGGTATGGGATATTTTGAGGGTGGTAATGCCGCTGCAACCCGTTCGATAGGTTTTACCGTTAATCTTGCTTTTTAAACCATAAAACGAAGAATCATTATGAAATATATTAAATTATTATTTTTATCTCTGAGTTTTGCAGCAACATTCACAGCATGTGATATGACTGACTTTGGCGATATTAACAAAGATCCCAATGAACCGTCGGAGGCTAATACTGGTATGTTGTTTACATACGCTTGTACTTATGTGAAATACTTCTCTATGAACTCAAATTATTATTACCCGTGGACGCAAATGTATCCGGGGTATATGTCCGAGAAAAATAATAATCAGTATGGTGCGTTTGGCGGACCTACTATGAGTACAAGTTCTTATTATCTTTATCCGTTGAAGAACTGCGAGAAGATTATTGACTTTAATAGTGATGAGGCTGAAAAAGGTAAACCTGCCATTGTACAGTTTGGTGATAATGCCAATCAGATTGCGGTTGCACGTACATTGATGGGATTCATCTATATGCACCTTACAGATGCTCTAGGGCCACTTCCTTATACAGAAGCGTTTCAGGCAGGTGAGGAAAATTTTACTCCGGTATTTGATTCACAGGAAACGATTTATGCTAAGTTAGATGCCGATTTGAGGGAAGCGTATAATCAGTTTAATGAAAGTGGCTCGTTGAGCACAGCCGACATCCTGTTCGATGGTGACATTCGTGCATGGAAGAAACTGAATGCTTCTACCCGTATGATGCTTGCTATAAAACTGGCAGATGTGGATCCTGCCGAAGGACGCTCGCGTTTTGCTCAAGCTTACGCCGATGGCGGTATTGAAGAAAATGCCTATAATTTGAATTATACTTTTGAGGCCAATACTGTGGGATATTTATATTATAATGGTGTAAACAATAATTATAATTTTGTCCCTAATAAGTATTATGTAGATCAGCTGAAGGAGTTGAAAGATAACCGTCTGTTCTCTACTTGTTCACTGATTCCTTTCGGTAAGACACAGGCAGAGGCGGGCGTAACGGATGAAGACTTGAAGAATTTTGATAAATACCAAGGTATGCCTTTGGGTATTGAGTCTGCAGATGTGAATACGTGGAACAAAGTCTGCTGTTTTTATAATCCTTCGCTCACACAGGTAACCTCTACTTTTCCCATTATTACTGCTGCTCGTATGTTGCTTATCGAGGCTGAGGCTGCTCAACGTGGCTGGATTCAGGCTGATCCTGCCCAGCTTTATGCAGCTGGTGTGAAGGCATCGTTCGAACAATGGGGGGCCGAAGGTGTTGATGAATATTTGGCACAGGAAGCAGTTGCCTATACAGGTACTGATGCTGATAAAATTAACAAAATTGCTCTTCAACGCTGGATTAGTGGCTTTATGGCTGATGGTTTTGAGGCATGGTCTGACTGGCGTCGTTTTGATATTCCGAAACTAGAAGTCGGTCCGGTTTGTACAACGATTGATCATATTCCTTATCGCCATCAATTTGATAGCGAAATTTATCAAGGTAATCTTGAAAATTATGAAGCTGCCGTGAAAGCAGATTTGAATGGTGATGATAGCCGTGAGCAACGAGTATGGTGGAATAGAAGATAAGATTTGAAATATATAAATTCTCTTTAAAGTTTCGTTTAAATATAGGGGACATTCTCAGTGATGAGAGTGTCTTCTTTTATTGAAATAAATCCAAAAATATATAGGATAAACGTTAGTTAAGACTAGGTAGTTCATAAATTGCCTCGATGGATAGATATACGTATTGCTTTTTCTTATTGACTTTTGTTGTGTTCGGTTGGGTAGAATTTGAAGAAGCGATTGTTGGGATATTGAATTTTTTATGAAGAAATTCTCCTGTTTTAAAGCATAAAAAAAGGCTATCTATCCCAGACAGCCAATCTTTTGTTAACCTTAAATCTAATACTATGAAAAACACACTACAAAGATACGGACTTTATTTATAATAGCAAGTTTCTAGTCTGTATTTCGCCGTTTTATAACATGCTTTATAAATATGTCGTATCTTGTTAACAAATGAATCTAAAAGTGTAAAGTTTTGTTTATTATAACCTTTCGAACTTCTTGTCTTATGAATGATAGAGGAGGACAAACGAAAATAAAAGTCTGTGATGGTTATTTTCTATTTCTTATTTTATATCTTTGATGGCACTTTACTGATTGAAAAAATAATAGTTGCTTATGAAAAACAGACAGTTTATTGTATTTGCTCTTTTATTAGCGTGTCCGTTGCTGTTACACGGACAGGAAACGTCTCTCTGTGGAAAAGAATCATGTAATAAAGGTTATATCCGGCATCCATGGTATGGAAAAAAGGTTGGTTATATAGGAGACTCGATAACTGATCCCAATTGTTATGGAGATAACATAAAAAAGTATTGGGATTTTTTGAAAGAATGGTTGGATATCACTCCTTATGTGTATGGAGTGAGTGGACGTCAATGGAATGATGTACCCCGTCAGGCAGAACAATTGAAAAAGGAGCATGGAGAAGAGGTTGATGCCATCGTGGTTTTGATGGGGACAAATGATTTTAATAGCAGCGTACCTGTCGGGACTTGGTTTGCAGAGAAAGAAGAGCAGGTGATGGCTGCCCGTGGTGAAACTAAAAAACTGGAAACGCGTAAAAGGCGTGTTCCTATAATGACGAATGATACGTATAAAGGCCGTATTAATATTGGTTTGAGTCATTTGAAAAAATTGTTTCCCGATAAACAAATTGTTTTGTTGACCCCATTGCATCGTTCTTTAGCGGAATTCGGCAAAAAGAATGTACAACCGGATGAAAGCTATCAGAATAAATGCGGAGAATATGTGGATGCTTATGTACAGGCCATTAAGGAAGCAGGTAATTTGTGGGGAGTTCCTGTAATAGATTTTAATTCGGTTACAGGTATGAATCCGATGATTGAAGAACAACTTATTTATTTCTATGATTCGGGGTATGATCGTTTGCATCCTAATACCAATGGTCAAGAACGTATGGCACATACATTGATGTATCAATTACTTTCTTTGCCTGCATCATTCTGACAGTTGGACATTCATTTTTTTGTCTTTTTGGAAGAGTTTGTTTATTTGGGAGAACCTCCTATGTTTCGATGTGAACTTTGAAGGATTGAAAAAATGTTCAAATGGCAAATAAATGTTATTTGAACATTTTTTTATTAGTTCTTATTTACTGAAAGAGTAATTGAGCTATTGATTTTGAACAAATTTCTATATTCTTGTATCATTTTTTATGGTTTCTTTTCTTGTTCTTGTTTACTTTTGCCTGAATCTTTTAACTTATAAAATGTATATGAAAAACATGAAATTAAAAGTATTACTTGCTTTATGTGCTTTACTCCTGTTATCGGCTTTTATTGCTGAGAGAAAAGAACCCATTACTATTTTTATGATTGGTGATTCCACTATGGCGAATAAAAGTCTGAAGAATGGTAATATAGAGTGTGGTTGGGGACAAATGCTTCCCGGATATTTTACGGAAGAGGTTGTGGTGGATAATCACGCTATGAATGGAAGAAGTTCACTCAGTTTTATCAATGAAGGACGTTGGGATGTAGTGCTTTCTAAAATTCATAAAGGTGATTATGTATTTATTCAGTTCGGGCATAATGATGAGAAACCTAGAGCCACATTACATACAGAACCCGGAAGTACCTTTGATGATAATTTAAGACGTTTTGTGAATGAAACACGTGCTAAGGGAGGAAATCCTGTACTGTTCAATTCTATAGTCCGTCGTAATTTCCCTCCTAAAGGTGTGACGGAGATAAAGGGTAGTTATGAAAAAGAAGGTCCGGTATTGGTTGATACCCATGGGGAATATCTGGAATCTCCCCGTCGGGTGGCCGGAGAAATGAATGTACCTTTTATTGATTTGAATAAATTGACCCATGACTTGGTTACCGGTATGGGAGTCGAGAATTCAAGAAAATTGTTTATGTGGATTCCAGCAGGACAATATGAATTTTGTCCGGAAGGGAAAATTGATAATACTCACTTGAATATATATGGTGGACGTATAGTTGCCGGGTTGGTTGTGGACGCTTTGATGGAAGAAGTGCCGGCTTTGGCAAAATATGTGCGACGTTATGATTATGTGGTGGCGAAAGATGGGAGTGGGGATTTCTTTACAGTTCAGGAAGCAGTGAATGCGGCAGTTGGTGGTGGCAAGAAAACAATATCTATACTTGTCCGTCCGGGAGTATATGAAGAGTATGTTTCTATGCCGGAATCATCGCCTCGAATAGAATTGGTGAAACAGACAGGGGCTGAGATCAGGGATAACGGGTTCACACAAGATGTTTATGTGGCACCTTATAAGGGTGACAGAGTATGTGCTATTAGTTATACATTTGATGATGGTTTACAGGAACACTATACGTTGCTTTTCCCTAAATTGGAAAAATATGGCTTTAAAGGTACTTTCTGGATATGGGGTAAATGTATAGAGAATGAAAGTGCTATGCAGGGAAAACCGAGAATGTCGTGGGCGCAAATTAAAGAGATGAGTGACAAAGGGCAAGAAATATCCAGTCATAGCTGGTCACATACGAATTTAAAGCGTGTTTCTTTGGAGGAAGTAAAAATGGAAGTAGAGAAGAATGACAGTATACTTTATGAGAAAACAGGAAAAATACCGCGTACATTCTGTTATCCTTTCAATGCTGTTAATAGTGATATATTAAAAATAACTTCAAAGAACAGGGTAGGTACACGTACCGAACAATATCCCATCGGGGGAGATAAATCGAAATCAACTCCTGAGTCTTTAGATAAATGGGTGGAAAGCTTGGTAAACTCCGGTAGATGGGGAGTGGCAATGATACATGGAATATCGCAAGGATATGATGCTTTTCTGAATCCCGAAATATTGTGGGAACATTTTAGTAAGGTAAAGGCTCTGGAAAATAAAATATGGGTGGGTACATTTAGAGAGGTGGCTGCCTATACAAAAGAACGAGAAAAAATTCGCTTGAATGTGCTAGAAAAAGAAAACGGCTATAACATAACTCCTCATTTGGATATGAATGCACAATTATTTACGGAACCACTGACTATGGTATTGAAATCTGTGGGAAATAGAGTTTCGGAGATTAGGCAAGATGGGAAAAAGCTTTTTCTAAAGAAGGATGCTGATAAGATTCTTTTCGATTTTAATCCTTATGGAGGGATGATTCAGATTCGTTTTATCTGAGGTGTTGGATATAGTTTGTAAAACTAGAATAGGGAAATCCGTTAGTCTTTATTGTAACCATTTAAGGTGTGATAATAAGATTAACGGATTTGTTTTTTGCACTTTTATAAGGTTACTCAGAATTAATTTCTAAATTTGTTCCCGTTAACTTTATTCCTTTTCCAAAAGAAATAAAATGGAAAACACAGAGAAACTGATAGTAGAACAACTGAAAAATGGCAACGAAGATGCTTATAAATACATCTATGATTATCATTATGTTCTTTTGTGTCATGTAGCAAATCAATATTTGAACGATAATTTTTTATCGGAAACTATAGTCGGAGATGTAATTTTTCACCTTTGGGAAATCAGAGAAACTTTAAACATTACTATTTCTATTAGAAGTTATCTGATAAAGGCCGTTCGTAATCGTTGTATAGACTATCTGAAATCTGGATCTGAAAAAAAGGAAATTTCATTTTCAGTTCTAGTACCGGAAGAGATGTCTGAAGAAAAGTATTTGCAGTCAGATAATTATCCTTTGGGAATATTATTGGAACGTGAATTGGAGCATGAAATCCGTATGGCAATAGACAAACTACCGATTGAATGTAGATGTGTTTTTGAAAAAAGCAGATTTGAGGAGAAAAAATATGAAGAAATTTCTCAGGAATTAGGTATTTCTATAAATACGGTTAAGTATCATATAAAGAATGCATTATCTTTCCTTCAGACTGAATTGAGCAAATATTTAATTGCTTTGATTTTATTTTTTTCGTGTTGAAACAGAAAAAAGTTTCTTTTAGGACTACCCTGTATTTAAAATAAATCGTCTTCACTTTAGAAACAACAAAGATGAAAGCAGAAAAAGAACATATTGATGAATTAATAGTATCCTATTTAAGTAATGAGTTGGATGGAAATGCTGTGCATGAACTGAAGGAGTGGATAGCTGCGTCTGTGGAAAATGAAAAGTATTTTATGCAGCGGCAAGAAATTTGGTTTTCTGCCATAAGTGATATGAAAAACTCTATATATAATAAAGATGAGGCTTTCCAGTTATTTAGGAAACGGGTGGATACATATCAAAAGAACAAGATGATGAGGAAGAGGCTAAGATGGAAAATAGTCTATAAATATGTGGCTTTTATATCAATAATAGGTTTTATCTCTTATTTCTCGTATTGGAGGGGTAAAAGTAATCTTAAAAATGTTTTAACGGAAACGGGGATAGAGGTGGAAACACCTATAGGATCACAAACAAGACTCCGTTTGCCAGATGGTACTATAGTGATACTTAATGCTGGATCACGTATTATTTATCCACAAAATTTTGGAGTATACAATCGTGATGTTGAGTTACAAGGTGAAGGTTATTTTGAGGTTGCTCGTAATATTGAAATGCCTTTTTATGTGAAAACAAAAGAGTTACAAGTAAGAGTACTTGGAACTAAATTTAATTTTAGAGATTATCCTGAAGATAAAGAAGTTGTTGTGTCTCTGTTAGAAGGAAGAATTGTTTTAAATAATCAGCTTCAGAGAGAGGAGGAATTATTATTATTACCTAATGAACAGGTGATATTAGATAAAAGAGTAAAGACTATGAAAAAAGAATGGAAAAGGGATGGAATAAATATAGAATGGATAACCGGTAGACTTTTCTTTGATGAAATACCTTTACCAGAAGTAGCACAAATATTGGAACGTAATTATGGCGTTCGAATTAAATTTGCTAATGATGCTTTAAAAAAAATTCGTTTTTATGGAAATTTTAATAAAAACGGTCAAAGTGTTAGAGATATTCTGGAGGCATTATCAGCAACGGAAAAGGTACATTATACTTTAAATGATAAAGAAATAATTTTATATTAACTATTTGTCTAATCTTAAATAAAAAGAACTATGAATAGAAGTACGTAAAATAAGGGTGGGAAGACTGGATATAAAAAAGTCGGAAGATCTGCGAAATCTCCCGGCTTCCATATTATTCCCTCAAAATGTCAAATGTGAGATCTTTTTTGAGGAATGTGACAAAAGTAATAAAAATATTTCTTAAAATCGCCTTCCTACAAAAGTTTTTAATTTTTTAAATTCTAAATTTATGAATTACAAAAGGAGGGCCATCTTGATGGTCGGGGCTGTATTATGCCTAAATTTAAGTGTGTACTCTCAACTTATATCGTTGAAAATGAATGATGTTTCAGTGAAAAAGGCGATGATGGAATTACAAACTAAAAGTGGTTTCTCATTTGTGTATATTGCTGGAGATTTGGATATTCGGAAGATGGTAACAATAGATGCTAATCAATTGGATGAAGCTATTAATCAGATTTTGAAAGGACAAAATGTTTCTTATGAAATACAAGGGAAGAATATTGTTATTAAAAGAATTCAGGAACTAAAAGTAGCGAATGAACAAAAAATTAAAATTAGTGGTATTGTAAAAGATGTAAATGGAGCCCCTGTGGTTGGAGCAACAGTTAAAGAAAAAGGGACTTCAAATGGTACTATTACAGATATTGATGGAATTTTTATGCTGGAAGTTCAGGAAAATGCCTTATTAGATATATCATATATTGGATTTAAATCTCAACAGTTGAAAGTACAGAAGGGAGGTAAGGCTTTATCAGTTATTTTGAAAGAAGATTCTGAATTATTAGATGAAGTTGTTGTTATTGGTTATGGAACACAGCGGAAAGGGGAGGTCGCTAGTTCTATTGCCACTGTAAAATCAGAGAATTTTTTGAAGGTCCCTTCTCCAGATGCTGCTCAGATGATTCGTGGACAAGTTCCGGGACTAGCTGTTATAACCCCAGATGCCAATCCTCTTTCTTCTTCCCAATTATCTTTGCGTGGTATCACAACATTAGGGCAAAACACCACTCCGTTAATTCTCATAGATGGAATTCCTGGAGCATTAAATTCTGTTTCTCCTGATGAGATAGCACAAATAGATGTATTAAAAGATGGTTCGGCAGCAGCTATTTATGGTACACGTGGTACTAATGGAGTTATTCTTATTACTACAAAACATGTAAATGGGGAAATGCCAACAACAGTAGATGTGAATGCTTATATTTCTATTCAACAGATCGTGAAAAAGTTGCCAATGATGACAGCAGGTCAATATCGTGAGAAAGTAGCTCAAGGAGGGTATGGTGGTGCGACTGATTATGGTGGTGATGTGGATTGGTTGGATGAAATAACTCGTACTCCTATTTCACAAGTATATAATGTAAGTTTAAGAGGAGGAAGTCAGACAACTAATTATTTGGCAAGTCTTGAATATAGGAGTTTGGAGGGTATAATTCAACGTTCGGACAACCAGATCATTTATCCACGCATTGAGGTTACTCATCGCATGTTTAATGATAAATTGCGTATTAATGCAGGGTTGAATGGTTCTCTAAAAAAATATTTTGATGGTGCAGATGGTGGTGGATATAAAACAGATGTTTATGCAGGAGCGATTCAATTTAATCCTACAGATCCTGTTAGAGATGAAAATGGAAATTGGAAAGAGAGACCTATTAATGATTATTTAAATCCGTTGGCTCTTTTATGGGAAACAGAGGGAGAGAATAAGGAAACTGCTTTAAGAATGTTTGCTAATTTGGCATTTACTCCTATTGCAGGATTAAATATTAAATATACTGCATCTAAAAATATTTTTAATCAGATCCGAGGATATTATGAAACGAAGCAACATTCTTCAACTACTAAAAATGGTAAGAATGGATATGCATCTCGTGGTACACAATCTACATATGAAACATTATCTGAATTGACAGTTCAATACAATAAGACATTATTTAAAGATCATAATTTTACTTTGTTGGGAGGGTATAGTTGGATGAAAAGTGGGTATGAAGATTATTGGATGCAAAATTGGGATTTTCCTTCAGATGATTATACATATAATAATATGAGTGAAGGTCAAGCTTTACGTGATGGAAAAGCTAATGAAGATTCGGAGAAAAGGGAGAATTTGTTGATTGCTTATTTTGCTCGTTTGAATTATAATTATAAAGGAAAATACATTTTATCTGCTAGTATAAGACAGGAGGGATCTACTAAATTTGGTAAGAATTATAAGTGGGGAACTTTTCCAGCTGTATCTGTAGCATGGAATATAGTGGAAGAGAATTTTCTAAAGGATGTGTCATCTCTTTCTGCATTGAAAATACGTGCGGGATTTGGTATTACAGGTACGGAACCATATTCTCCTTATATGTCTCTTCGTTCGATTAATTTTAATGATTATGCATATTATGATGGCACTTGGATTAAGTCTGTTCATCCTAGTTCCAATACGAATCCAGATCTCCGTTGGGAAAAGAAAGAGGAACTTAATGTTGGCCTAGATGTTGGCTTTTTTGATAATCGGTTAACCGGAAGCATTGACTTTTATAGAAGAACGACTAAGGATTTGATTTGGGAATATAATGTTCCTTCACCTCCATATTTATTTCCTACAATACAAGCTAACGGAGGGTCTATACGTAATACAGGGGTAGAAGTTTCTATACAGGTAACGCCTGTTTCAACAAAAGATTTTCAATGGGTAACAAATATAAACTATTCTAGTAATGCAAATAAATTAGTGACACTTTCTGGTAAATTTGTTGCAAGTACATATTTAGATACGGGGACAACGGGATCTCCTATGTGGCAGGCAACACACAGAATACAAGAGGGGCAACCTTTCGGTAATTTTTGGGGATATAAGTCTATTGATATAGATGATGATGGGCATTGGATAATAGAGGGTGAAGATGGAACCCCAAAATCTATAAATGATGCGCTTCCTTCTGATAAAAAAGTATTAGGTAATGGCTTGCCGAAACATTATGTGAATTGGAATAATACTTTTGGATATAAAAATTTTGATTTAAGTCTTACAATGCGTGGGGCTTTTGGTTTTCAAATATGGAATTCGGCTGCTGCTTTTCATGGGGTACCTGCTATGTTTACTGCAGGATGGAATGTAATGGAGAAAGCTTTTGATCCTGTCTTTGGGAAACGTCCTCTTGCTGTAGATCAACCACTGGCTTACGTAAGTTATCATATTGAAAATGGTGACTATTGGAAGATTGATAATCTGACTTTAGGCTATACTTGGAATACAAGATGGAATTGGTTGAAAAATATTCGTTTTTTTGGTTCTGTTTCTAATCTTGCTGTTATTACTGGATATAGTGGTATAGATCCGGAAACTCCTGTAAACGGAATGTATCCAGGTATAGATAATCGTTATAGATATCCTTCGGCTAGAACTTATACAATTGGTATGTCATTTAAATTCTAAATATTATGAAAACAATAAATAAGATAGTAGGTATAGTTACTTCTATAAGCTTGGCGGGAATAATGTCATGTTGTAGTAATGATTTAACAGAAAAAGTATATTCTTCAATAACACAGGATAGTTATGAATATACGGTAAAAGATTTTAAATCTGTGGTTTCAAGTGTATATTCACCTTTACGTGGAGTGTTTAGCCATACGGGATTTTGGACAGCGAATGAAGTGACTGGAGATGCAATAGTATCTCCTCCTACTGCCACAGGTTGGTATGATGGTGGCCAATATATGCATTTTCATTATCATGATTGGAATTCTGAGCTGGCTAATATTAAAGAATTTTGGGATTGGATGTATCGGGGAGCTTTATTTGCTAATTATTCTATAGAATTGATTGAGAGTGGTAAAGTACCCGCTCCTTCTTTGGAGGCAAAGGAACAAGGAATAATGGAACTAAGAGCAGCTAGAGCTTTTTATTATTGGTTGATATGTGATAATTTTGGAGATGCTCCTTTGGTAATTACTACATCAGATGAAATGCCAGAAAAAAGTTCTCGTAAGGAAATCTTTGATTTTATAGTAAAAGAACTGATTGAAGTTATACCTTATTTAAGCGAGGAGCAAGGAGGTGCTATGTATGGACGATTTAATAAATGGGCGGCAAAGACATTGTTGGCGAATGTGTATTTGAACGCTGAAGTGTATACAGGAACGGCTCATTGGGAGGATTGTATTGTACAATGTAACGATATAATCAATAATAGCCCTTGTATGCTCTCTCAAAATTTTAAAGATTCATTCAGATCATCTGGAGTTGAGTCTTCAAAAGAAATTATTTTAGCAGTACCTTATGATAAAATTATTGCAACAGGAAATGATATGCATATGCGTTCTTGGCAAGCTCAGTTAAAAGATAAATTTAATTTGGAAGCAACTCCTTGGGGAAGTGGAACAACAATGGCAATAACTCAGTTTGCTGATACTTATGATGAAGATGATAGTCGTATAGATGATACATGGCTTAGAGGAGCACAATATAGTAGTAACGGTGAAATACTAAAGGGGATTTATGATAATATAGGTGAGGATTTTATCATTGTAAAAGAGATACCTGATGCTAGTTATGTAAAAGAATTTGAGGGGTGGCGCATGAATAAATTTGAGGTCGCTCCTCAGACTCCTTCTTCTTCTGATACTGATTTCCCTTTTTTCCGTTTTGCTGAGGTGTTGATGATGAAAGCAGAGTGTTTACTGCGAACGGGGCAGCCGGGGGCTGGTGCTTTGGTTTCTCAGGTTAGGGAACGAGCTTTTAGAGATCATCCAGAAAAAATAATGGTTACGGATGAGCAACTTAAAGCTAATTCTATTTATCAATATGGTTATGTAGAGAAATATCATATTGTAGATCCAGGTAATCAAGACCCGGTTGAGTTCGGACGATTGTATGATGAGTTGGGGTGGGAATTTGTTTGGGAGGCTCACCGAAGAAGGGACATGATTCGTTTTGGTTTGTTTACTAAAAAAAGTTGGTTGTCACATAAGCCTAAAGGAGATTACCGTAGTGTTTTCCCTATACCAGAGGTTGTTTTAACTTCAAATCCAAAATTAACTCAAAATCCGAATTATTTGCAAAAGTAATTGATTTTTGTTCTCAACTTGAAAATATATAATAAATATTGACATGAAAAAATATAAAATATTATTGTTTGTAATTGTGATGTCCTGCATATCAAATGTTTATATGTGGGGAACTACTAAGCCTTTATCTAAAAATAGAATAGATCTTTTTTCATTGAGTGAGGTTCGAATTACGGACAAGTACTTTAAGCATATTCAGGATTTAGATCATCAATATCTTTTAACGTTGGAGCCAGATAGATTGTTATCTTGGTTTAGACGTGAGGCAGGATTGACTCCTAAAGCTCAACCCTATCCTTTTTGGGAATCAGAAGATGTGTGGGGAGGCGGACCATTAGCTGGACATATTCTTGGTTTTTATATGTCCTCCATGTCTATGATGTATCAGACAACAAATGATAAAATGATTCTTGATAGATTAAATTATATTGTCAATGAGTTACTGCTTTGTCAAAAAGCTCATGGAGATGGTTATTTATTAGCTACTGTTAATGGTAAGCAAGTGTTTGAAGATATGATTGATGGAGATTTTACGACATCCAATCCTCTAATCAACCAAACTTGGGAACCTGTGTATATTATGAATAAAATTATGCTAGGACTTTATGGAGTTTATAAGCGATGTCATATACAAGATGCTAAAAGAATATTAATGGGGATGGCAGATTGGTTTGGTTATGAGGTATTAGATAAATTGAATCATGAGAACATTCAAAAAATGTTGGTATGTGAACATGGATCTATTAATGAATCTTATATAGACGTATATAAGATAACTGGAGATAAGAAATATTTAGAATGGGCTAAAAAATTAAATGATGAGGATATGTGGGTACCTCTTTCCAAAGGAGAGGATATACTGAACGGTTGGCATGCTAATACACAAATACCTAAATTTACAGGTTTTAATGCAGTTTATCGATATACGAATAATAAGGCTTACAATGATGCTGCTACTCGTTTTTGGGATATTGTTGTTCAAAAGCATACATGGATAAATGGTGGAAATAGTACTGGAGAGCATTTTTTCGAGGAAAGTATGTTTGAAAAGAAAATACCACAATATGGTGGTCCAGAATCATGTAACTCAGTTAATATGATGCGATTGACTGAAAGTCTTTATCAAACTGATGGCAGAGTAGATAGGATTGATTATTATGAACGTGTACTTTATAATCATATTTTAGCTAATTATGACCCGGAAGAAGGAATGTGTGTTTATTATACTCCTATGCGGCCTGGTCATTATAAAATATATGGAACAAGGTATCATTCATTTTGGTGTTGTACAGGTACGGGATTTGAAGCTCCAGCAAAGTTTGCGAAAATGATTTATGCACATAAAGATAATTCACTTTATGTAAATATGTTTATAGCATCAACGTTGGACTGGAATGAAAAGAACATTATGATTACTCAATCTACTAATTTTCCTGACGAAGATCAGACATTACTTACTATAAAGTCTTCATCTACACAACAAATAGATTTAAAAATACGGATCCCCTTTTGGATCAAAAATAAAAGTATGGTTGTGAGAGTAAATAATAAAATTGTGAAAGGCATAAAATCAGAAAAAGGTTATGTTACAATATCACGTGAATGGTCAGATGGGGATGAAATTAAAGTGACATTTACACCTCTATTAGAAATTGTACCTTTAAAAAATAGTGAAAGATATCTTGCTATGACTTACGGGCCTATTGTGTTAGCGACTAAAATAGACAATACTAATATTGGGAAAGAAGAATTCCGACATGAGCGTAAAACTGTTAGTAATGTAATGATTCCTATGTCAGATACTCCTGTTTTGTTTGGAACATTGAATGAAATAAAAGGTAATATCAGACGAGTAGTTGGGAAGGAATTATTATTTATCTATAATCCGAAAGAAGGAAAATCTGTAAAATTGGTTCCTTACAATAGGATAAATTTTAGTCGATATGCTATTTACATGATTCATGTTGATGACAAAGAAGAGTATATAAAAACAGTTTGGGATGGTAGCTATTATGTCAATATGAATCAAAATTTAGGAACGATAAATGTAGATGCTATTTGTATAGGAGATACTGATTCTGAACGAATGCACAAGATAGAGCAGGTGAGTAATATTACAGGAAAATATGATTATATTTCATCATGGCGTCGTGCAGTCAATGGAGGATATTTTATGTATAATTTAGCATCACTTCCAGATAAGGAGCAGACACTTTATATTGCGTTTCGGGGGAATGATCAGGATGAATTTGCTTTTGATTTGTTGATAGATGGACAGGTGATTAAATCATTTGTGCGTAGTCTAGGTGATGAAGGGTTGGTCACGAAGAATTATGCAAAATATATTCCTATTCCTTTTGAATTGACCCGTGGTAAGAAAAATATAACATTGAAAATTGCCGCTAGATTAAAGAATATGACAGGAGATATTTTTGATATTCGTATATTGCCATCAAATTCAGAAATGGATCTCAAGTAAATTCAATGAAAAAAAGAGTTTTATAAGAGATGTTTGTTAAAAAGGCAGAGGTTTTATTTAAGTATTGAAGTTCGAATAGATCGAGGACCATTCCTAGATATTTGAGGTTTGGTCCTCAATTTATGATTCTATTTAAAGATTTTTCTAAAAGCCTTCGCATTATTTTTTTTGAAATAAGCGATTGTCCGAAAAGAGGGCGTTAAGCCTCCTAATAGCTATCATAATTCCACATTTACCTTACAGGAGTACTCCAGTTTTCTTGATGACCTTATTGAATACTTATAACCATATAAATACAATTTTAGTAATGTTGCAGGATTATACGGTAGGCTCCTTTTATTGAAGTTTGACATGTTTAACCCCAAGCTCATTTATAGGCAAGATATCCATAAATAAATTGATAATCCTTGCCCAAGAATTTGGAGCAATCAATTGGTCGAGAGGTATCATTTGAATTTGATTTCTGTTTTCTCCTACTATGTAGTTTATAGATATGTTGTCTAGTTTCTTTCCATAAATATATAAAAAATAGGTGACAATTAAATATAGCTTCTAAGGTTTTGCACAGACTCTTGGGAGCTTACGATGTTACCAACAAATGGTGAAGTCGTTATTTAGCTCTCCGAGGAAGTTAGTCATTAAGTTCTAGTTTGAAATTAGCAGGAGTAAAGTATAAAGTGAAAAAATCTCTTCTCGAAAATGTAGACATAAAAAAAGGAGCAACGCCTTGCTCCAACCTTTGTTAACCTTAAATCTAATACTATGAAAAACACATTGCAAAGGTACGGACTTTAGTGAATTTTGCAAATAAAACAACTAAAAAAATATGTTCTCTAACACGTTTTAATACTTTTATCCTATTTGTTAAGGATAAGGACCTTTTTTATTTACTTGTATTTTATCTTTTTTACATATAAAACCGTATATTTGTTGCCACTTTTGCAAAAGGATAAAAACGAATGGTTTCAGTAGATAATTTGAAAGTAGAGTTTGGAGTAACGCCTCTGTTTGAGGACGTGTCATACGTTATCAATAAGAGAGATCGTATTGCGCTGGTCGGGAAGAATGGGGCCGGTAAGTCTACTATGCTTAAAATATTGGCAGGAATACAGGCGCCTACTTCAGGTAGTGTTTCTGTTCCGCGTGATGTGACGATAGGCTATCTGCCTCAAGTCATGATTCTGAGTGATAAACATACTGTGATGGAAGAGGCGGAGATGGCTTTTGAACATATCTTTGACTTGCAGGCTAGTATTGAGAGAATGAATCAGGAATTGGCGGATAGAACAGACTATGATTCAGAAAACTATCATAAACTGATTGAGAAATTCACACATGACAATGAACGCTTTCTGATGATGGGAGGTACCAATTATACGGCTGAGATAGAACGTACATTGATGGGGTTAGGATTTAACCGGGAAGATTTTAACCGTCCTACATCCGAGTTCAGTGGTGGTTGGCGTATGCGTATAGAGTTGGCCAAGTTGTTGTTGCGACGGCCCGATGTGTTGCTGTTGGACGAGCCTACCAATCATCTGGATATAGAAAGCATTCAATGGTTGGAAAACTTTTTGAAGACAAGTGCGGGGGCCGTTGTATTGGTGAGTCACGACCGCGCATTTATTAATAATGTGACCAATCGTACGATTGAAATATCTTGCGGGCATATCTATGATTATAAAGTGGCTTACGATGAGTTTGTGGTATTGCGCAAAGAGCGTCGTGAGCAGCAATTGCGTGCATACGAGAACCAGCAGAAGCAAATTCAGGATACGGAAGATTTCATAGAGCGTTTCCGTTATAAGGCTACCAAGGCTGTCCAGGTGCAGAGCCGCATCAAGCAATTGGAAAAAATAGTTCCTATTGAAATTGATGATGAAGATAATTCAGCCTTACGGTTGAAGTTTCCGCCTGCCATGCGTTCCGGCAATTATCCGGTCATTTGTGACGGGGTGAAGAAAGTATACGGCAGTCATCTTGTTTTCCACGATGTGACTTTGACTATTAATAGAGGTGAGAAGGTGGCTTTTGTCGGAAAGAACGGGGAAGGTAAGTCCACTTTGGTGAAATGTATAATGGACGAAATCCCATACGAAGGTAAACTGACCATCGGGCACAACGTACAGATTGGTTATTTTGCTCAGAATCAGGCTCAGATGCTGGATGAAAATCTGAGTGTTTTTGATACGATTGATTATGTGGCAAAAGGGGATATTCGTTTAAAAATTCGTGATATTCTGGGAGCATTCATGTTTGGAGGCGAGGCTTCTGATAAAAAAGTAAAGGTACTGTCGGGTGGGGAGCGGAGTCGTCTTGCCATGATAAAACTTTTGTTAGAACCGGTGAATTTCCTTATTTTGGACGAACCTACCAACCATCTGGATATGCGCTCAAAGGATGTATTGAAAGAAGCTATCAAGGAATTTGATGGAACGGTGATTGTTGTTTCTCATGACCGTGAGTTCTTGGATGGACTGGTGACCAAAGTTTATGAATTTGGAGGTGGAGTAGTAAAAGAACACATTGGCGGCATTTATGATTTTTTACAGAAAAAGAAAATAGAGAGTCTGAATGAGTTGCAGCTTTCGGCTTCTCCTACTGTGTCTGCCACTAAAAAGGAAGAACCCGAAACGGTCAGTGAGAACAAATTATCTTATGAGGCGCAAAAGGAATTGAATAAGAAAATTCGTAAATTGGAGAAACGAATTGCGGATTGTGAACAAAAAATAGAAAAGCTGGAAACTGAGATTAGCGGGGTGGAAGCCGATATGGCTACTCCCGAAGGTGCATCGGATATGGCTTTGTATGAAAAGCATCAGAAACTGAAAAAGGACTTGGATCAGACGGTAGAAGAATGGGAGGCCGTTTCTATGGAATTAGAAGAGATGCAGGGAAGTTAATATGTATCATATATATAGAACAAATGAAAGCAAAACATTATTTACCAATGGCTGTATTGGCTCTGGCAGTAGCTGCCGGATGCGACAGTAAAAAGGAAGCCGTCATGACTTCGGGTATAGACTTGACAAATTTGGACACTACGGCTGTTCAAGGAGCTGATTTTTATCAGTATGCTTGTGGCGGATGGATGAAGAAACACCCTCTGACCAATGAATATTCCCGTTTTGGCTCATTCGATATGCTTGCCGAAAATAACCGGGAACAACTGAAAGGATTGATTGTGGAAATTGCTGCCGGACAGAATGCGCAAGGTACAATAGGTCAGAAAATAGGGGATATCTATAATCTGGCTATGGATAGTGTGAAACTGAATGCGGATGGAGTAACTCCTATTCAAGCTGATTTGGAAAAGATTGCTTCAGTGAAGGATAAATCGGAAATAGTTCCTTTGATGGCGGAACTGGCTCATAGCGGTGTATTCCCTTATTTCAGTTTCTATGTGGGTGCCGATATCATGGACAGCAAGAGCAATTTGTTTCAATTGTATCAAGGGGGTATCAGTCTGGGTGAAAGAGAATATTATTTGGACAATGATGATGTGACTACCAATATCCGTAATAAGTATAAAGAACATATTGTAAAGATGTTCCAATTGGCTGGTTTTGATGAGGCTGCCGCTAAAAAGAAAATGGAGGCTGTAATGGATATCGAAACCCGTATTGCGAAAGCTTCTTTCAGTGCGGTGGAACAGCGTAACCCTGCGGCCAATTATCATAAAATGTCTTTGGATGAATTAAAGAAAGAGATTCCGGGCATTGACTGGGATGCTTTCTTGAATGGTATAGGCGTGAAAGGGGTGACTGAACTGAGTGTTTCTCAAGTGGAGCCGATTAAAGAGGTTGAGAAAATTATCAATAGCTTGCCGGTTGAAAATCAGATCGCTTATATGCAATGGAATCTGATAGACAGGGCTGCCGGTTACTTGAGTGATGATTTGGTAGCACAAAACTTTGATTTTTATGGAAAAACACTATCCGGTAAACAGGCTAACCAACCTCGTTGGAAGCGTGCCGTAAGTACTGTGAATGGGGTACTGGGTGAAGCGGTAGGTCAGATGTATGTGGAGAAATATTTTCCGGCAGCCGCAAAAGAACGTATGGTGCAGTTGGTAAAGAATCTGCAGACCGCATTGGGAGAACGTATCCGGAATTTGGAATGGATGGGTGACAGCACAAAGATTAAAGCTATTGAGAAGTTGAATTCTTTTTATGTAAAGGTAGGCTATCCTGATAAGTGGAGGGATTATACCGGTTTGAATATTGAAAAAGATTCTTATTGGGCCAATGTGAAGCGTGCTACAGAATTCGAACTGGATTATATGTTGTCCAAGGCAGGCAAGCCGGTTGACAGAGATGAATGGGGAATG
>ENA-OXRE01000184-OXRE01000184.1-human-gut-metagenome-genome-assembly--contig:-NODE-184-length-28042-cov-11.7243_pt1 | contig 28042 bp, 20 predicted proteins | sample MGYA00249591_ERZ652581 | MGnify/ENA primary metagenome ERZ652581 (study PRJEB26925, sample SAMN05826965) | human gut metagenome | biome: ENVO:2100002; feature: ENVO:00000062; material: ENVO:00002003... | reverse complement strand
GAGATGCAGCGTAGTCTCGTGGGCTCGGAGATGTGTATAAGAGACAGCTTCTCATCCTTATAATATACGGGAGTCAAAGTCAATCCTTCCACGTTCGTTTTCACCGTTACCACGGCGGCCTTTTCCGGGTTCACGATTTGCTCCGTACCCGAGACTGTCACTTCCACGACCGGTTTATCTTTCCATTGGGACACGATCGTAGCGGTAGCCACCAATTTGCCTAGAGCATAGGTATAGACATTCCGGTTAGCGTAAGTACCACTGGTCGAGAACACAGGAGTAAGCGTCTGGACCACGCCGTTTACGCTTAAGCTATTCAACATCTTTTGAGGATCGGCTACCAAGGTTATCGTAATATCCGTACCATGCTCAAAAGGATTGTTGCCCGATGACAATTGCTTATCACCAACATATAAGTTTCCACCCTTATCATTGGTTACAGTCAAACCCCGTTCGGCTTTCTCGAAAACCGCTGAGATCTGCGAGCCATCCGTTGCCGGAATATCCATACGGATCACGGATTTTTCCGAACCGGCTCCCTCGGTTGGATTAGCGATACCATTGTTCCAAGACTTGAAACGATAACCGGCCTCCGGAGTCGCTTTGACCTCCAAGGTAGCCACTCCTTCCACTGAACCGATATATTTCCCGTCAACCGCTTGTGTCACGATCTCAACCTTGCCACCAATCGTTTGTGTTACGGTCACCGATGTTGAATATTTCGCTTTCACCTCGATATCCTCAGAGACCCGAGCGTATACGGACTGGTCAGTAGGGATAAAAGTAGCGGAATACTCATGAGCTCCGGCCTCCAGTTTCGTATCCAGCTTCGTCCAAGACCAAGCACCTTGAACCACCGTATTGTTATCTTTGGCCGAAACGACCTGTCCACCCGTTAATTTAGCGGTAGACAACAAGGCATCCTGCAATAGCACTTCCGCACTGGTGGGTAAAACAGAGACCTTTAATCCGGTCTTGTCGACAACCGTCAGTTTCACTACGGTATCAACAGACAGATAAGCGGCCGTCTCGGGGGCACTCAACTTCACGTAATAAGTTCCCACCTTTTTACGATCCGCATCCGTAGCCTCAGCCGTACATTTCTCGTCCTTATAATATCCGGGAACCAAGTTTAGGCCCTCCTCGTCCGTCGAGACCGTAACCTCGGCGGCTTTCTCCCCGTTCACGATTTGCTCGGTACCGCTTACCGTAACCGTTACCTTTTTCTTATCAGCCCAAACAGCCTTGAACGTAGTCTCCTTATCCAAGGTCAAGTCATAGGTATATGTATTTTGGCTAGGATAACTACCTTCCCCCCAAATAACGGTAGGTAATTTGGCATCCGATCCCGCGAGGAAGCTAGATAAGGTCTTGCCCTTATCAGCGACCAAGGTAATCGTTTTCTTCGTGCCATAAGCATATTGCGTCGCGCCATTTGTCAGCGCCGCACTTCCCTCGTACAAAGTACCGCCAGTCCCATTATCGACCGTCAACGTCACCTTGAACGTCGGTAGATCCGGGGCGGAACGTAAGTCTGAATCTTGCGCGTGTACCTGTGCCATCGCGATGACAGCGAGGAATATCGCTAATATAATCCTTTTCATGTTTATCTTCGTTTTAATCGTTATTTAACCCTTACTAATTGACCGTTTACCGCGTAGATGCCCGAAGGAACCATAATCCGCTGGCCGTCCGTAACTTCGCCACGGTAAGCCACCTTGCCATTCATTCCGATGATCGCCACGTCCATAGGCTCCGGCGTGTGGATCACGATAGCGCCACGCTCGGTGGTCACGTAATAACCTTCCATAGGCTCGATTACCTGCGTGCCTGTCACGATGCTGTCGCCGAGGCGCAAGGAACGAAGCGTACTCAATGTCTTGGTGTCTGTCAAGACAAAGCTTTGGAAAGGCTTGATCTCCGGGTTTGCCTCTTGCTCGAAAGAGGTTCCATCCGTTGTCAATATGTAAGCGGATTGTTTCAAGGTAATCGTAAATGTATTCGGATTCGAGCACATCAAGAAAGTACCTGTTTCAGTTGGAGCGGTAGGTTCTTCCGAGTCCTTGAATTCAAAAGCTCCTTCAGAAGAGATCGTATAGGTATCGCCATTAGCCGCCCATAATCCGGCTGCGCCAAAGTTGTCGGTCTTCACCTCAAATATAGGAGTCTTATTATTCTTCAGATCCGCGAACCAGATGCCATCATCAGCTTCTTGAGCGCTTGGAGCTGATACGGATACACCTTTCGAGTCCTTTACTTCCAAGGGCGTGAACGGTACACCTAGCGCCTTCCAGTTATTACCGGATAGCTTCGGGGCGAAACAAAGTTCTTGGGCAGTCACCTTACTTTCCGCGACAGTTGATTTCAACTGTGCCCCTTCTTCCATCACTACGGTACCCAAATCCATCGGAGCCGTAATTGTCAACGTAGCCCCGTCCAAGATCTTCACCTTGCGTCCGGTACGAGCGGTAGCCCATTCCGTATCCGCCGAGATCTCTAGGATAGCGCTGCAATCCTCAAGGGCAAAGAGAGGAGTAGCTCCCGCATTTTGTTTCAATACCGATACGACAGCCTCCGGATTTGCCGAAGCATACGCTTCCGCCTTATCAGCTCCTACTACCATAGCGATGTCCTTACAAAGGATAACGATTCCATCCGGAAGCGAGTAACCCTCCGGAATGGCTCCCACCGCATTTAGGGAAGTTAACGCCTCATCCTTTGCCAACGCCGCGGCCATAACTCTGTCATTCGGATAAGCAACCGGGATTATCGTCTGCTCATTTTTATATACCAATGCGTCCGATAAAGATTTGGTAGCATTACGAAGCGTATCTCCCTGTTGCACCAATATACTGTTTGACCCATCTTGATTCAAGATTTTCGTGTCCTTATCGATCGATATCTTATTGCCGAAATAATCCAGATAATTACTTCTATTCTCAGAGTACACATTATTGTAGTCCACCATAAGCAAGGTGGTTTCCTCAGCCTTATTTTGAAGGGTACAGCCTTTCATGGAGACCCAACAGTTCTTACTTGGCTTCATGCTTGGACGATACCCCTGCGTAGAAGAACCACCTCCCCCTATCTGGAAAGTGATCGGAGTTAAAAAGCCCTTACCAGCCTTATTTTCATAAATGACGTTATTGATCACGGTATTCTCCAGCTCTACGGAGGAGTTATCCGTAGCCTCAAATACTATGACACCAAAACCATTGCTACTACCGGACTTTCCGACCCCCGTTATCGTGGAGTTCGTAACCTTAGCCGTCATTCCATCAGCACCGTCCTCGCCATACCAAGCTCCTTGCATATAGATGCCCGCCCAAGCATAAAGAATGGATTTATCCACCACTAAGTTTTGCTTCGGCGACATCATACGGACCGCATAATAGAAATCCGCCCCGATGTTTATTTCCGAGTCGGTTATCGTACAAGCGCTATTATCCTTGCCTTCGAGCCATATCGGATACACGAGCAAGGAACCATCCTTTGCCGTACTTTTTATGTTAGACTGCCCCATGCTGAAATTACATTGACCATAATTCAGATAGCCGGCCTGGTAATTCTTGCTCAAGGTAATAGAAACACAGCTTAAGGATATGTCTGCGTTGGCGTTAGCTCCCCCTTGAATAGCCGCGTGTCTATAGCTCTTCGATGTAGAGCTTCCAGATCCTTCCGCCGTAGGATTGATCGCGACACCTGTCAAGCTCAAATTCACCTTTCCCGTGCCATTGATACCGATCAACGGATCGTTTGAGGCTGTAGTTATATCACCGGTCAATGTCAATTGGCTCAAAGAGACCTCAACCGGATCAGAAGGCTTGATATTCCAGTTTCCTTTTATAATACATTTCGTTGAATCCGTACCGACAACAGCGAAAGACTTATCCAGAGTCACGTCGCTAACGCACGCGTCTCCAACGGTATTGTTCCAAGATATACCATCCACGGTAGCTCCGCCCCACGTAAACAGGGAATCCAGCTCGGCGCCTGATGTCATCTTCGCTAAAACCTTTCCTTGAATTGAAGAGGTATCGAAATCGTTCGTCCATGATAAGGCCGGATATTTAGCGTCCTTTGCCCTGAAATTCACTAATTGCCAAGTCGTTTTCCAGTCTTCCTTGTCGTTCGTCTGGATAGAAACCATTGCGAGACGTTCCGCTATGGTTGTCGACAGAGCCGGATTATCATAAGTAGCCGGATTTTCTTTTGCATTATAAGCGATTTTCACCTCTTCCTCCAATTTACAATCTCCCTTCAACTCAAAATAAGGATGAGTATTGTTAGTATCGTTATCACGAGCGACCCTGACCGCTGCCAATTTGTTGCCTGAAGTTTTCAGATTTGTTGCCACAACCTTGGAGATATTTACATTCAAACCACCTCCCTCATTATTTTTCAAGGTTACGTCATTCAAATAAACCGCCTCTCCGTCCCTTTTCGTTCTAGTAATGATATCCAATGCGGTGGCATTGGTGTTTTCAATCGTCAAATTCTTAATGGTTGAACCTGCCGATGCCGCATCCAGCTTAACGACATAGTAAGATTTTGAGGCATTCGGATTCGGATAGCTGTTACGGATCGCATGACCACAACCGTCAAATATCAAAGGCTTTTGTATATTGATGATTCCTTGGAAAGAGCCTATATCACTCATGACATCAGAGAGCGTACTTAAATCCAGATCATTATTCAATTTGACAGAAGTGATCCCTATATTTTTCTTATTCACTAAAGTTAGTACGGCCTGCAAATCCTTCGCGTTGGATACGCCAATATTCAAGGAACCTCCGTTATTCGTGAAAGTCACGCCGTCTTGCATCTCCAAGCCATCGTTGAATGTCCAGGTCTTGTCAGCAGACAAAGTGAACTCAGACAGTCCTTGCGGTATTGCCGTTCCATCCACGAAATGTCTCAAGGAGGCTTTCGCTCCGGTCAGCTCTATATTCGCGTTATCCAAGCCACGCCCCACGGAGAAAGTCGGCGTCTCGGTCTTTGAATTAATGAACTTGTAAGACACATTCCCGTTTACGATTGGCTGCGGCTTTCCATTGGTATCCGAATCGGCCCAACCGTCAACCGCACCCAAACCGGCTACAATACTCTCCGGTTCCTCGAACGAGCAGCCATCAAAAGTGAAAGAGATGTTCTTCACTCCTCCGCGGTTGATCGAAGCCAACTCACGGTACTGGATATCCGAGTCTTTGTATTGTTTCTTAAACGTGCTATTTGTCACGTTGACCGTTATTTCATCGGCATAGCCATTAGACGAGGTGCCGTAGATCGCACCTAACTCGGAATCGGTAACCGTAACAACAGACGTACCCGTATGTGTATATCCCTGTCCACCGCCGGTACCAAGACCTTCCGGTATGGTACATTTCGAGAGGGTCATATTTACGTTTTTCACGCCATTGACGGATGCGTCAACATCGGTGGTCAGCGTATTAGTTGTCTGCCCTTGATCATAGCCTCCAGCACAGATTGCCCTGATCGTGGCTTGATCAGCCTTGATATTCACGGTATTGGTCTTTGCGTAATAACGACCACCACCCAACAATAGGTTGCGGACAACCGCACCCGGCTTTATTTCAATACTGACAGCATCGCTTACATCCGCGCTCACGGGAGTATAACTCGATCCGTCACTATTTTTATAGCTGTATTTATCCACGACAGCTTGGGTCGTTTTGCCTGTACCCGCATTGCCGACAAACACGCCACCACCACATATAGACCGGATACTACCGCTTTCCAACGTGATCGAAGCAGAAGTCACGGCTTTACCTAGGCTACCGCCAAAGACACCGAACTTGCCGGGCTCAAACTGCAAGGTATCCGGAGTCCCGCCATCGGTCTCAATTGTTTCCACGATCATACGACCGCTGGTTTGATCCAAATAAACACGAACCGGATTACCGTTCGCGAAGCAAGAAGGAATGGTTTCTAGAGCCGGGTTTGAAGGTGTCTGCGGCAAAATCATTTTGCAGAGCTTACCACCGGATGAATACACCAATGTGTCCACATCCTGTCCCCAGCCACTGCTTGTCGTCGTCAAAGCGAGCGCAAGCAAATAGAGTAATTTGTGTCTCATAAGCTTATGAATTTAAGTGTTAATAATGTATTAAAATGAATGGTATAGGACCTTTCCGACACCACCCGCTGATGTCTCGAGATATCACCCGCTGATGTCCACAGAGAGCACCGGCTGATGTCCGGAGAGATCACCCGGTGGTGTCGGAAGGGATCACCGGGTGATGCCGGAAGGTTGTCTTTTAGATCTCATCCGGGCTCTCCGAGTCGCCGCCTCCGCTATTCGGATCGGTAACAGGCTTGATCCGTTCGTAGGTCACTTTTGTCCGCATGTCTTGTAAGATCTTGCCGGGAGTATAGACCAGACTCGGCTTCTTCATCATGACCGAGGCGGCGAATTCCTTTTCCGTCACGCTTCCCTTACTGCCGACTGCGAGACGCATGCTGCCGAACTCGCCCAGCTGGACGTTGCGGCCCTCTTTCAGGTGACGGGCCAAGATACGCGGCAAACGGTCGAAGCAACTCTTCACGTCGGCACTCGTCAAGGCGGTCTCCTCGGCTATGCTCTCGCAAAGTTCGTCGAAACTGACGTTTCCGTTGGATAACATTTGCGCGAAATATTTCTTCGCGTCTTTAGCGGCCCCTTTTGAAAAGTCCGGGCGCTGCACTAATTTGTATTTTACACTCATAGGTATATATGTATTGATAAACTTATTTACATAATTACTGGTAACAAGTAATTATCCCTTTGACCTAATGACCTTTACTCTGTGGCGATCAATCTCTCATCCCTATGTCTCATCATTGGTTGGTGCTCCGCAGTGTATTAGTTATGGTTATCAAATAAAAACGACTAGTTTAAACCAACGTTTAGATCTTGCGTTTTTAGGACTTGGAACGTACCATATATCTCCTTACGTTAAATAGTTGGTTTATAAGAAAAATAATCAAAGAAAGTGTACCGCTATTTGAAAATAAAGCCTTAAATTTATGGCAGATTTAAACGTTGGTTTAGACTATCCGTTTTCAGGATATGATATAATGTACGTATGTACATTAGTAAGTAGTAAAATAGTGGACAATAGGTAATTGTAATATGGGTAAATAATAAAAATCACAGTATCAGATATCAATCTTTTGCATTTCGCCCGAAAAGACATATCTTTACGGCACCGCCCGCTATTGGGCCGTAACTTAAAACCTATCAACTATGGATAAAAAAGAGGAGGATCAACGCATGAAAGAATTAAAAGACCGATACATACGTTTCGATTGGGCGATCAAGAGACTGCTCCGGCAAAAAGCCAACTTCGGTGTGCTGGAAGGTTTTCTCACGGTTTTTCTTGGAGAGAAGATTACCATCGTGGAGCTACTGGAGAGCGAGGGTAATTAACTGTCTGAGGATGACAAGTTCAACCGGGTGGACATCAAGGCGCTTAACGACAAGGGCGAGATCATCATCGTGGAAATACAGAATACGCGCGAGCTTTATTATCTGGAGCGGATACTCTATGGCGTGGCGAAAGCCATAACCGAGCACATCTCACTAGGAGAGTCCTATTACAAGGTCAAGAAAATATACTCAATCAGCGTACTCTACTTCGACATAGGACGGGGTGAGGACTTCCTTTATCACGGGCAGAACCACTTCATCGGCGTACACACCAAGGATCAGTTGGTGATCAATACGAAAGAGAGGAACGCGATTGTTTCCCGGCTACCCTCCGAGATTTTCCCCGAATACATACTTATACGGGTCAACGAGTTCGATAAGGTAGCCGTCACTCCCTTAGAGGAATGGATGAACTACCTTAAGGACGGAACGATCCGTCCCGACACCACGGCCCCGGGATTAGGCGAAGCTCGAGAAAAATTAAAATACTACTCCATGACTCCTGAGGACAGACACGCTTATGACGAACACTTGAATGCGGTCATGATACAAAATGACGTGTTGGATTCGGCGAAGCTTGAGGGACGTATGGAAGGACATATGGAAGGACATATGGAAGGACTGGCGGAAGGTAAGGCGGAAGCGAACCTCGAAAACGCCAAGAAGATGAAAGCCATGGGGATCGATCTTGAAATGATCCGGCAGATCACGGGAATTACCCTATAAATAACCTTTTGGTGACATAAATAGCGAATCGGCGCAAACCCCTCATCGTAAGATGCGGATTTGCGCCGATTTGTTTTTGGTTGTCCGGATGTCCGTGTCGCTTATTCGTCGATCGAACCTCTTACGATACCCCGGCTGGAAGACTTGATGAAATTGAGGATCAAATCCCGTTCCTCGCTAGGCTCGTACTCGGTCTCGATCGCTTTCAGCGCCTCCGTATTATTCAAGCCTCGGGTGTACAGTGTGCGATAGATGTCTTGAATCAAGAATACCTGCTGATTCGTGAATCCCCGGCGACGTAAACCTACGATATTGATACCGCAATAAACGATCGGATCACGGCCGATCAAGGTATAAGGAGGGATATCTTTTCCGATACGAGAACCGCCTTGTACCATCACGTGCTTGGATATACGCGTGAACTGATGCACCAAGGAACCTCCGCTTACGATAGCGAAATCATCAATCTCTACCTCCCCGGCGATTTGCGAAGCGTTACCGATGATAATATGGTCTTTTAAGACGCAATCATGGGCCACGTGCGAATAAGCCATGATTAAGCAATTGCGACCTACCACGGTCTTACCTTTGGAAGCGGTACCCCGGTTGATCGTCACGCATTCGCGAAGCGTCGTGTTATCTCCGATTTCCGCCGTCGTGGTTTCCCCCGCGAATTTCATGTCTTGAGGGATACCGGCAACGACCGCTCCCGGGAAAATATTGCAACTATTACCGATCCGAGCGCCATCCAAGATGACGGCGTGAGAATATATACGGCAATTATCACCGATTACGACATCTTTCTCAATCACGGCAAACGGATCGATAGTTACGTTCTGGCCGATCCGGGCCTCTGGATGAACGACTGCTAGAGGAGATATATTCATTATCGTACTTTATCTTATTATTTGTTTTTTACAATCTGAGCCATGAACTCGGCCTCACTAACCAATTTATCACCAACGAATACATACCCTTTCATGGTAGAGATCCCGCGACGGATCGGTGCCAATAATTCCAGACGTAAGATCAACGTATCGCCCGGAACGACTTTTTGGCGGAATTTCACGCCATCTATTTTCATGAAGTAGGTAGAATAACGCTCTGGCTCATCTACGGAATTCAAGACTAGCAAACCACCTGTTTGTGCCATAGCCTCAACCTGTAGAACTCCCGGCATGACCGGCTCCTGAGGGAAATGCCCTTGGAAGAACGGTTCGTTGGTCGTGATGTTCTTTACGCCTACGATATAGTTCCCGCCAACCTCGATAATCTTGTCAACCAATAAGAACGGATAGCGGTGCGGCAATAATTCACGGATACGGTTGATATCCATCACCGGCTCACGGTTCGGATCGTATACCGGGGCTTGCACCTCGTTCATCTTGATATCCTTGCGGATCATACGAGCTAACTGGTTATTGATCTTATGTCCCGGACGGGTAGCGATCACACGTCCGCGGATCGGCTTACCGATCAAGGCGATATCTCCGATCACGTCGATCAATTTATGACGTGCCGGTTCGTTATCGAATACAAGCGGCTTGTTATTGATATAGCCTAATTCCTGCACGTTCTTGTGAGGGATGTTCAGCATATCTGCCAATTTGTCCAAAGATTCTTGCGGTATCTTCTGGTCGTAGATAACGATCGCGTTGTCTAAATCGCCACCCTTGATCAAGTTGTGGTTGAGCAACATCTCCACTTCGCGTACGAATACGAACGTACGTGAAGCCGCCAATTCTGTCGGGAATTCGCTGAGATCGTTCAACGTGGCGAATTGGTTGGAAAGCACGGGCGAATCGAATGAGATCAATACGTTCACGCTGAACTTATCATCCGGAAGGATGATCAACGAAGAACCGGTTTCCTCATCTTTTACCTCGATCTTGTGCTTTACGATATAATAATCCTTCGGAGCGTTTTGCTCAACGACCCCTGTCTTTTGGATTTCCTCGGAGAAGAAGCGAGAACTTCCGTCTAGGATCGGAAATTCGGGTGCGTTTACCTCGATCAAGCAGTTATCGATCTCGTAAGCGTATAAAGCAGCCATCGCGTGCTCGATCGTACTTACTTGAACGCCATTCTTGCTAAGCACCGTACCTCGCTGTGTATTAACCACGTTCTCGGCCAAGGCGTCAATCGTCGGTTGGCCTTCCATATCGACACGTTTGATCTTGTATCCATGGTTCTCGGGTGCGGGATTAAACGTAATCTCTATATCTAATCCGGTATGCAACCCTTTTCCTTTCAAGGAGAAACTTGCCGCAAGCGTTTTCTGTTTTTGCATAGGTCTTTATTGTTTATTAATTTCTTTCTTGAGTTGTTCGATCTCCCGTTGCATTTGCCCCAGCGAGCGGTATATATCCGGAAGACGGTTGAAGATCGCGCTGGAACGCATGAAGTTCTTAGCGTTGATCGCCGGCGCCCCGAGCAATGTCGTCGCTTCCTTCACGTCGCTGATAACGCCAGCCTGAGCTCCGAATACGACGTGGTCCGCCACATGGATATGTCCGGCCAAACCAACTTGTCCGCCAAACATACAATGCTTTCCTACTTTTACGGAACCGGCGATGCCGACTTGCGCCGCCATCACGGTATTCTCGCCTACCTCCACGTTATGAGCGATTTGTACGAGATTGTCCAGCTTAACGCCTCGGCGAATGATCGTAGAATCCATCACCGCACGGTCAATTGTCGTATTGGCTCCGATCTCTACATCATCCTCGATAATAACGTTGCCTAATTGCGGGATTTTCTTGTAAGTCTCACCTTCGGGAGCGAATCCGAAACCGTCAGCCCCGACTACGCTACCGGCATGAAGGATACAATTATTGCCGATTATACAATTCTCGTAAACGGTGGCATGCGGATAGAATACGCAGTTATCTCCTACCGTCACGTGATCACCGATATAAGCGTGCGGGTATACCATACAGTTCTTACCCATTTTTACGCCTTCTCCGATGTAGGCGAAGTTACCGACATAACAATCGTCGCTCACGGTCGCGGAAGCGGCGATAAAAGCGGTAGAATCAACCCCCTTCTTTTTGCTCTTCGATTGCTCTACCAAATTTAATAACATCGCGAGCGCCGCATAAGCGTTCTCTACTTTTACAAGTGTGGCTCTTATCGGTTGTTCCGGTTTGAAATCATTATTCACCAAAACAATGCTTGCCTCGGTATTATAAATATGATGCGCATATTTAAGATTCGCCAAAAAGGTCAATGTACCTGGCTTTCCTTCTTCTATTTTAGAGAAGTTGCTGACTTTAACGTTCGGATCTCCTTCAATCGTTCCGTTCAGGAAGCCGGCAATTTGTTGGGCTGAAAACTCCATTACTTATTCAATTATATATGTATCTTCGTTGACTGTCCGCTGTTTATAGACAGTTAGTTTGCAAAAATGGTGAAAATTCTTTATATAGCCTATGCTTTGCAGGGAATAATTCCCTTATCATGTAGATAACCGGCCATTTCTTTCTGTACGGCATGTGCCGCCTCACGGGCTACGTTGGCGAAAGCCTCCGTCTTATCCGCATAAATAATCGCACGGGAAGAATTTACCAAAAGACCGCATTGGTCGTTCATCCCGTATTGAGCTACTTCCGCCAAGCTTCCGCCTTGAGCGCCCACGCCCGGGACTAACAAGAAATGATTCGGAGCCTGTTTACGAATATCAAGGAACATCTTGCCTTGGGTAGCGCCCACTACATACATCATTTGCTCGTCGGTTGCCCACTCTTGCGATTTCTTTAATACTTTCTCGAAAAGACGTTCACCATTCGCGTCTTCCGTCATTTGAAAATCATGTGAGCCTTTATTGGAGGTCAAGGCCAATAAGATTACCCAAGCCTCCGGGTAGATCAAGAAAGGTTTTACGCTATCTTCGCCCATATAGGGAGCGACCGTTACGGCATCTACCTTGATATGATCGAAGAAAGAACGGGCATACATCTCGGAGGTATTTCCGATATCGCCACGTTTCGCGTCGGCGATGATAAATTGATCGGGATAATTCTCCCGTAAGTAAGCCACAGTCTTCTCAAAAGCCATCATGCCCTTTGTACCAAGGCTCTCGTAAAAAGCCAGATTCGGCTTGTAAGCGACACAATAATCGGCGGTAGCGTCGATGATCGCTTTATTGAACGCGAAAATAGGATCTTCTTCCGACAATAGATGTTGCGGGATCTTTTTTATATCTGTATCTAATCCGACACAAAGGAAGGATTGTTTCTTTTTTATATTCTCGAATAGCTGTTGTTTGTTCATTTTCTTATTCAGTATGAAATGATTGGATGTGTTTACAATTCAGACTCTTTCAGTCGCTCAGCGTTCTCCGCTACGATCAGGTGATCCAAGCAATCTTGAATTTCACCGTCCATAAAGGCTGAAAGATTATAGATCGTGTAATTGATACGGTGATCCGTGATACGCCCTTGCGGGTAATTGTACGTACGGATCTTCGCGGAGCGGTCACCGGTAGATACCATGGTCTTACGCTTGCTGGCGATATCGTCCAAGTATTTCTGGTGTTCCTTGTCATAAATAAACGAACGAAGACGGGTAAGCGCCCTTTCTTTGTTCTTCGGTTGGTCTCGTGTCTCCGTACATTCGATCAAGATTTCCTCACTCACACCTGTAATGGGGTTCTTCCAGACATAACGCAGGCGAACACCTGATTCCACCTTGTTTACGTTCTGACCACCGGCACCACCGGAGCGGAAGGTATCCCATTTAATCTCCCCTTCATTAATCTCAACATCAAATTCATCCGCCTCAGGCAATACGGCGACCGTGGCGGCGGAGGTATGTACACGTCCTTGCGTCTCCGTAGCCGGTACGCGCTGTACGCGGTGTACACCGGACTCATACTTCAACGTACCGTATACTTTCTCGCCCGATACCGTGAAGATGATTTCCTTAAAGCCGCCGGATGAGCCTTCGCTAAAGCTAGACACGCTTATTTTCCATCCCTTCAGTTCGCAATACTTCACGTACATACGATATAGATCACCGGCGAAAAGGGCGGCTTCGTCACCTCCCGTTCCTCCTCGTATCTCAACGATTGCGTTCTTGTCGTCTTGCGGATCAGCGGGAACGAGCAATAATTTTATCTCTTCTTCCAAAGCGGGAATACGTTCGTTGCAGGTATCCAGCTCTTCACGAGCCATTTCCCGCATTTCCGGATCTTGCTCGGACTCAAGCAAGGCTTTCGCTTCCTCGATCCCGTTCAATACTTTCACGTATTCCGAACGAGCTCCCACGATTTTCTCCAAATCACGGTACTCTTTGTTCAGTTTTACGAACCGTTTCATGTCGGCGATCACCGCCGGGTCGGTAATAAGCGTACCGACTTCCTCGAAACGGCTCACTAATCCGTCTAATTTACCAAGTAAACTATTTTCGGCCATTTATCTTTATTAATAGGTGAAGCGACCTTTCTCGCTTTCGATAATCAATTCATTTTTATCAGCTTCCTCTACGAAACCCACGATTTGCGCATCAATACCAAAGCTTTTTGAGATGCTGATTACTTCTTCCGCATGCTCGGGAGCGATGTAGATCTCCATCCGGTGTCCCATATTGAATACCTTGTACATCTCGCTCCAGTCCGTACCGCTCTGCTCCTGAATCGTGCGGAATAACGGTGGGATAGGAAAGAGATTGTCCTTGGTTACACGCTTGTTCTCTACGAAGTGCATAACTTTTGTCTGAGCCCCTCCCGAACAATGTACCATGCCATGGATTTGAGAGCGTAGTTTATCAAGCAATACCTTAATTACCGGCGCATAGGTACGTGTAGGCGAAAGCACCATCTTTCCGGCATCGATCCCTAATTCCTCGATCTTATCCGTAAGTTTCAATCCTCCGGAGTAAACCAATTCTTCGGGAACGGCGGCATCGTAGCTTTCCGGATATTTTTTCGCTAAATACTTAGAGAAAACATCATGGCGGGCAGAGGTCAAGCCGTTGCTACCCATACCTCCATTGTATTCTTTCTCGTAAGTGGCTTGTCCGGAAGATGCCAGACCTACGATCACGTCTCCTCCTTGAATATTCTTATTATCGATTACGTCCGAACGTTTCATGCGGCAAGTGACCGTACTATCTACGATGATGGTACGAACTAAGTCGCCAACGTCTGCGGTCTCGCCACCTGTCGCGTAGCAACCAACGCCCATCTCGCGTAATTCCGCTAATAATTCGTCCGTTCCGTTGATGATCGCTGAGATCACCTCGCCCGGAACCAACAGCTTGTTACGTCCAATCGTGGAAGAGACCAAGATATTGTCTACGGCACCTACGCAAAGCAGGTCGTCGATATTCATGATAAGAGCGTCTTGGGCGATACCTTTCCACACCGAAAGATCTCCGGTCTCTTTCCAGTACATATACGCCAAGGACGATTTGGTACCGGCGCCATCCGCGTGCATAATATTACAATATTCAGGATCACCGCCTAAGATATCGGGGATGATCTTACAGAACGCTTTCGGAAAAATTCCCTTATCGATGTTCTTTATCGCATTGTGAACATCTTCTTTTGAAGCGGAAACGCCTCGCAGGTTATAACGTTGATCACTCATTGTACTATATTATTTGAACCGCAAAGGTAATACTTTTTTATGTTACTTATCTAAGTTTTAAGACATCTCCTTCCTCCGGGATGTAATCTTTGTCTTTTTTATTCATTTTATACAGACTCTTGATCTGGATTCCGTACATCTGCGCAATACTGTGCATAGACTCTCCGACTTGTACCACATGGTCGTAATTCGGCTTGTCCGCTTTCTTCTTTTTCTTTTCCAGATATACGATATCGCCTGCCTGCAACGGGAAGTCCTCAGGCACCTCGTTGAATTTCATCAACTGCTTGGCCTTGAATCCCATGCTTCGGGCGATCTGGTCGAAACTGTCGTTATCCTTAGCGTATACATAGATCAAACCGTGGGTACGATAGACTTGATAATTGAACACCGGAAGATTTTGCTTCTTGGTAGAGGTCTTCTTTGTTCCCTTACCGGAGTCAAAGCGGTATAACTCATAATCTTCGATAACCTTGATTAATTTATTCGCGTAAGCACGATCGGTGGCGTAACCGCATTTTTGTAGTCCTTTGGCCCAGCCTTTGTAATCCTTGATGTTTAATTTGAACAGGCGTTCGTAGCGGGAGCGTTCGGCGAGGAAGCGAGAATGGTCATCATAAGAATCCTCTACTCGTTTGTATTTCCGGAAGCACTCTCCCCGCAGGTCGTCATCGTGATAGACCCTGCCGCCCCGCCAGTCCGAATGGCATTTGATGCCGAAGTGATTGTTAGAGCGTCTGGCCAAGTCGCTTTGCCCAGCTCCGGATTCCAGTAATCCCTGCGCTAAGGTGATACTTGCCGGAATGCGATATTTCTTTTGGTGCTGAACCGCCAAATCGCTGTACTTACTGATGTATTTTTGATAGGAAGTCAGCTTGCGCTGGCTTTCCGCCCCCGCGCTTAAACAGAGGAGGGATATAAGCAGTATGCTTAGGATATGAAAAGATAACCGCATATCTTATATATATAAATGTATTGATTCGATTGGGAGGCAAATATAAGGAAAAGAACGTACATGGTCAAAACCTTGCATGAAAGTAATCCGTACTTGTTTATATTCCTCTTTTGTAACCATCTTATTCTTCGTAAGATTAGCCTGTATTCTTCATTCGCCGTCATTGAATGATCGTTCGGTGGCGGCGAATATGGAATATATAGGATCGCAGGAGACTTTATATGCGCAGGGATGAATGTTTTTATTAGGATTGATCCAACTTTTACCTTATCTTTACGACTAAAAATCAATGTTATGAAATACTGGCTGAATCTATTTCTTGTCTTAGCCCTATCGTCTGTTTTTACTGTAGCGAAAGCGCAAATCCCAGTACGTCCTTATGGGCAATGGGAAGCTACTCAGTTTGTCGCGGTAAGCGTACATCAGCCTGAGGACTATGTGACGCTGGATAATAACTGGGAAATATTATACAATTTGCGGACTCCGCATACCTTGGGCGAATTACGAGGGATGGGTGTCAAGTGCTCTGATAGCCAATTGCTGTTATTGAAAGTTGGTGGACTCATCAGTAAAGCTAAAGGTAAATGGCAGACAACAATACCGATTCTCGATCAAGAACAAACCCGTTCTTTAAGGAGTTTCAGCGAAGAGGTCGCCGGATCTATGTACGCAAAGACAAAATCCGATTTTATCTCGCTAACCCAAACGATCCATGATGAGATGGGATTCAAAGACAATGCGCTTTCGCTTATCTTTTCATATCTATTGGATGGAAGGATGTGGACAAAACTTGTCTTGTTTGATGATATAGACAGTCATTTCGGGTGGAGTGGTTGTTATTGGGTATTGTATGAGCCAAGAACTGACCTTGCCTGTGGTACGAATAGCTATGGAGAACAGGATCTGATTCTGACTTACGTCAATAGTGATATCGTCCCCAATGACTCAATAATGGAGCGGTATGCGGAGGAAATAGCTGAATTCGGAAAAATAACGGATACCCAACTTGTCTCAAGGTTAAAACCCTATGGGTTGGTAGATGACAAGGGAGATGTATTAATTCCTATCATCAAGAGACAACAAGACCGTTTTCATCAAATAACAGATAAACTGGTGGATGCTATTAGTGCGGAACTAAAGAGCAATTGTAACTCTTTGGCTACCCGATACGGAATTAAAGATGAAAAAGTGGCGATGGTGATCTTATACCATGAGGTGATGTGGAACTTGGTAGACAAATTGATTCAAGACCAGATAATAGCTATTCCTTCCATTTTTAAGAATGAAGAAGCGAATAAAAGCCGATTAAATGAGGTGCTTTTCTTCATAGAAGGAGGGTTGATGCAATAAAGGCAATAAATCGTAATCAGGTGTTTGCTAGAGTGGTACCGAAAGAGGGTTTTCGGTACCTTTATATTCTTAAAGGTGGGTGATACGTGCCAAATAGTCATAATGTTCTCCTTCCTCTATCTTCTCGGCTTTGAAGCCGGCTTGCCTTGCGTATAGATTGAGCGTGTTGAAATCGATGTATAACCAATCAAATGAATCCCCCTTGATACTCTTATATTGCATACGGAAGTCGATCTCTCCGAAATAATCATCTTCGGGGGCGATATCCAGATTCCCATCCTCATCCTCAAATAAATAACTTAAGTCGCTAGAGTCGAGTAAAAGTTGTCCGTCTCGGGCTAGAACCTCTTTTAGGCGGTGAAAGAAAGCCGGGAGATTTTCCTGTTTTCCGATAATCCCGGAACCGTTCATCAAGAGAAGAATGGTATCGAATGGTCCGGTTAAGCTTTTGTCAAAAAAATTCTGCAAGCGAGCGTCTTTCACACCACGTTTGTTCATCGCTTCTACGGAAAGAGGGGATATGTCGATAGCGGTAACCTCTTTACCCATTTCCTGCAAGGCCAAGGTGTGGCATCCACTTCCGGCACCTACATCCAGTATCTTGCCTGTACAGAGTTGAAGGGCTTTCTGTTCCAAGGAGGGCATTTCTTGGAAAGTCCGGAATAATTGATTCACGGGAATCTCATCCTCATCGAACATGGAGGAGAATACACGGAGCTTGCTCGCTTTCCCATGCGCGAGATAATCGATGATAGCGGCGCCCATCGGGTCTTTATCTGGTGTAAGAAGCATTGAATGCATATGTCTTTGTTCTATATAAATGTATAAGGATTAATAATTCTCTCGTAACCAAATCTCAAAAAACTTGTCGTATATGCTGTAACTGCCGTTGAAGAGAGTGATAAAGTCTTTCTCTAATAGCCCTTTTGCGGCGGCTTGGACAGAACTGGGAGAGGTTAATGAATAGCGTTTTACAAACTCTCCGGAGGTAATAGATTTAGCGTTGCCCTCTTTAGCGATGGCGACAAGCAGCTCTTTTTGCCTTTCGGGAAGACGGAACAGTGTCTCTTGGTAGTTGAATCGGTATGAATCGACCACCGACGCGATAGCGGGCTCTACCATCGATTCGTCACACGTAGCTCCAACGGGTGTAAATGCGAAAAGCACATTGAGCGTCTTTTGCACATACCACGTCACACCATCGAATTTCTCATACACGATCCGAATCGTCTCGGGTGTAATTGTTCGGTCGGCTTTCTTGAAATGGTTGCGCACGAAATCAATGTATTTTTCTATAGCGATACTCTCTAGGTGCATCATGGAGACACTCTGATAGAACGGGCGGGATGCGCTCAGGAACATATTCCCCATTGTATGACGTTGGCTTCCCGCGAAAATAAATTGGGCATTGTTGCAGTGCTGGATGTGTGTTCGAAGCAGAGCTTCTACATTCTTTTCGGAATAGTTCGTTATCTGCTGAAATTCGTCTATGGCAACAATACAAGGTTTGTCTGCTTTTGCGAGGTACTTGAAAATCTCTTCAAGCGTCGCCATCGAATTTTGAATATCTCCCAACTGAATGTTGAACGAAGGGGTACCTGTGAAGTCATAACTTATGCCTGCTTGAAGCGATAAGACGCTATTGATAAAGATCTCAACAGCCTTTTTGCCGAATGGCTTGAGACTTTCGAGAATCACCTTGCTCAGCGAGAAGATAAAATCACGTAGCGACTTGGTCGCATAAATATCAACGAAGAATGTATAATACTCCTTTGAGAGTTCTTTTGAGTGGAAACAGTGTTGGATCAGTCCTGTCTTACCCATTCTACGTGCCGAGATAATAGCGAGGTTATTTCCATTCACGATCTCACGAATTAGCTGCTTACTCTCGATCTCCCTGTCACAGAAGTAATCAGCAGATATATATCCGCTAGTTATAAAAGGATTATTTACTCTTGTCATACCTCATTTTATTTATCAATACACAAATATAATAATTATCTTCCAATAATCATGTCGAGGTAAATCAAGAAAACATATTCGCTGTATCTAATTAAATGTGCGGAGCGTGAATGCTTCTGGTATATTCTTTTTATATTTATAGCCTAATAAGAATTATAGTTAGGTTTCTTTCAAAACATTAAAACAATCAAGAAAATGAAAGAATTGAAATTAGAGACCCGGGTAGAGGTCTATGCGGTAGGAGAATTGGACAATATATATAGGCAATTGTACGAGGCCGCTTTTCAAGCCTCGAAAAAAGCTTATGCTCCTTATTCCAAGTTTCATGTGGGAGCGGCGGTTCTATTGGAGAATGGGGAGATACTTTCCGGAAATAATCAGGAAAACGCAGCCTATCCGTCTGGGCTTTGCGCGGAGCGGACCACCTTATTCTATGCGGGAGCACGTTATCCGGATGCGGCAGTTCAGATTTTGGCGATCGCGGCTATGAAGGATGGGGAACGTGTGGATCTTATCACGCCTTGTGGTGCCTGCCGGCAGGTGATGTTGGAAACCGAGCAACGTTATAACAAACCAATGAAAGTCCTTCTTTGTGGAAAAGAGGAAGCGTATCTCGTTCCGAGCGCGACGGCCTTGTTGCCGTTTTGTTTCAGTAAGTCTGATTTGATCTGATAGAATAAAAAGAGGCAAGAACGATTCTCGCCCTTGCCTCTATATGTAATAATTATGTTCGATTAGATCCCTAAAGAAGCCTTGATCTGATTGATCTTTTCTTCTGCCGCTTTCTCTGCCTCCGGCAATTCATCGATATTCTTTACCTTGGAGTGAACCTCGCAATAGAATTTGATCTTCGGTTCTGTTCCGGAAGGACGGATAGATACTTTTGTATTATCTTCCGTGAAGTATTGAAGCACATTAGAGGTAGTAGGCATATCTAATGTAACGGTTTCGTTCTCTGCATAGTCCTTACCTTTCAATGTAGAGTAATCGTAGAAATAAGTTACCTTAGAGCCTGCGATCTCTGTCAACGGGTTCTCACGGAACTTTTTCATCATAGCCTCGATCTCCTCCGCTCCACTCTTGCCTTTCTTCACGACAGAGATACCTTTCTCCTTAGAGAAGCCGTATTCCACGTAAATCTTCTGAAGCAATTGATACAAACTCAAACCTTGATCTTTTGCCCAAGCTGCGATCTCGGCTAAGATAACGCAAGCGGAAACAGCGTCTTTATCGCGAACGAAGTCCTCGCAAAGGAATCCGTAGCTTTCCTCGCCACCACCGATATAGTTTTTCTTGCCTTCGTTCTCACGCATAACGTTAGCGATCCATTTGAAGCCTGTATAAACATCGTACATTTCTACGCCATTACGCTCGGCGATCGTCTTGATCGTCTCTGTCGTAACGATTGTCTTTACGATATATTCTTTACCATTGATCTTACCTAACTCTTTCCAGCGAGTGATTAAATAGTAAACGAACATCAAAGCGGTTTGGTTACCATTCAAAAGTACCCATTCGCCTTCGTTATTCTTAACGGCGGCACCTACACGGTCTGCGTCCGGATCGGAAGCCATTACCAATTCAGCGTCAGTCTCTATTGCTTTCTCTACAGCCATAGCTAAAGCAGCCGGCTCTTCCGGGTTCGGAGAGATAACCGTCGGGAAATCACCGCTAACAACATCTTGTTCCGGTACATGGATAATGTTCGTGAATCCGTAAGCTTTCAAAGCGGCAGGAACCAATTTAACACCTGTTCCGTGAATTGGAGTATACACGATCTTCATATCCTTATGGCGGGAAATAGCCTCCGGAGACAAAGAAATCGTTGTTAATTCCTTGATATATTCATCATCGATCGCTTGTCCGATGATCTCGATCAATTCTTTATTTCCTTTGAATTTAATCTCGCTAGCGTTACGGATCTTGTTAACCTCGGCGATCGTATTCTTATCGTGCGGGGCGATCATTTGTGCGCCATCATCCCAATAAGCCTTGTATCCGTTGTATTCTTTCGGATTGTGAGAAGCCGTCAAGATGATACCGCTCTGGCATCCCAGTTTACGGATAGCGAATGACATTTCCGGAGTCGGACGCAGGTCTTCGAATAAATAAACCTTGATGCCGTTAGCGGAGAAGATATCGGCTGATATTTCCGCGAACTTACGGCTGTTGTTACGGCAATCGTGGCCGATGACAACCTTTATCTGTTCTAAATCCGCAAATTCCTTTTTCAGATAGTTGGATAAACCTTGGGTAGCCGCGCCAACTGTATATATATTCATACGATTTGAACCTACCCCCATGATTCCGCGCAATCCACCTGTTCCGAATTCTAGGTCTTTATAAAAACACTCGATTAACTCAGTAGGATCTTCGTTGTCAAGTAACGCTTGAACTTGAGCACGAGTTTCCGCATCATAACTTTTCGTAAGCCATCCTTGTGCCTTACTTCTTACCATTTCTAATAAGTCGTTGTTTTCCATGTTTATAATATTATTGTGTTTATTGTTGAGCAATCTACTCAATACGATAAATATACAAGAAACAAATATACGAATTTCTTAAAGTAAAGCAATCAAAGGACTTATATTTTGCCTAAAAAATACGATAAATCGTCCTACCAAGTAAACGGATGTGTATAAATCGACTCATTTCCGCAAGCATCCGTTACGATTAATTTAAGTTCATGCTTGCCTCTTTGCAACCTCTCTTTATCGAAGCGATAGGTAATAACCGATTTATTATTCATCTCGAATAAGACAAACTGCCCGTCTATTTCTCCCCGGTAGGTTTGTACCCCGCTTAAGTTATCGGACAAACGGAATATGAAGTTCTGTTTGCTGACCCACGTCTGTTGGTTGATCGGCGTGATAACCGGAGCCTTTGTATCTTGTTGTATCTTATAACTGCCCAATTCCTTGATATTTGCGTCGATCCAGCCATTACGGTATGTACCGCCCATCCAAGAGGCACGTCCGTTTTGTAAGCGAACCACACCATATTGTTGTTTATTCTCAAGCGTATCGCTTTGCAAGAATAGTGATAACTGGGCCGTTCCATGCAAAGGGATTGGCTTATCGTGCAATATGTGGGTGGCTGATAATGAGGTACTATCTTCTTTCACCGAATAGCGGAAGTAGAGGTCATTATATAGATTACCTTTAGGCATGACGAGACGGATGCCTTTAGCGCCGAACCTATTCTCGCTACCCCAATGGAATAATTCTGTATGAGTCGTATCGATCTGGGGGATCTCTTGTTTCTTTCCCTCGATCCAGATGGATAAACGGGTGGCATTGCCGAAAGCGTCAGCAAGTGTATACGTCAAATGATAGGTACGAGGTTCATCTATACGCAAGATTCCCCGGTTTACGCTTTCAAGGAAGCGTAGACGGTTTCCCGGCTCGATGAAACTACGCATATAGAAAGAGCGATGATCTTTCCATTCTTCGTAATCTGTGAATGTGTTCAGATAACGGGTCTCGTCAAATGCGAACTTATCAAGATTACAATGGAAAATCACTTGGCTGTCTGCCGTGAGCGTGATTTCTCGTACGCCATAAATGTTAGTCGTATTATCCATATAATCATAGGCTTTTACAGCGAGCCCTATTTCTCCCCATGCCTCGATTTTTCCAGTGATTGTCTGTTTCCCGTTTTTCGCCGTGACGGGTTTTATCTCAAGCTTCTTGCTTTTGCCGTTTACTACGCCTTTTCCTTCGATGGGGACGATCTGTATTCCTTGGATTTTAGGAGGACGGGTATCGGTTATCCGATCCGAGAAATAATCCAAGGGGTCCATGACTTCCTCGGTCTCGGTGTCTCGTATCTCAAAATGGAGATGAGGTCCACCAGAGCTTCCGGTATTGCCGCTTAACGCTACGACTTCATTTTTCTCGACAGGAAGCAAATCCGGCGTAAGGAAGAGATTTACATTGAAACTTTCTTGTGCGTATTGTTGCTCTTTTACATAATTCGCTATTTTCTTCGAGAATTTTTGTAGATGGCCGTATACGGTGGTCGTTCCATCCGGGTGTGTGATGTAAAGCCCGTTACCGTAGCCCCATGGACTTACGGATATACGTGATACGTATCCTTCTTGTACCGTATGTACGGGTTTACCTTCTACCCCTTGTGTCTTGAAGTCTATTCCGGAATGGAAATGATTACTTCTTAACTCACCGAAGTTTCCGCTCAGTAAGATCGGGAAATCGAAAGGATTCCTAAGTTGCTGGGCGTTTGTGTTGATTATGTGGGAGCCGATGATTGCGAATAGACCGGCTAGATATATGGATCTAATATTCATAGGTATTACGTATTTTGACAGACAAAGATAATCGTTTTCGATGAATTATCTATCTCTTATCCTTTGGTATCGGACTTGTACCTGATTTCATGGGGCGAGCCTTTCTTTTTTCCAATGGCCGTCCGGTTGAAGGGTATATACTATGCGATCATGAAGTCGGTTGGGCCTACCTTGCCAGAACTCGATACGTTCGGGAATGACGGCATACCCGCCCCAGTGAGCCGGACGCTCCACTTCTTTTCCAATCCAACGAGCTGCCTCTCTAATGAAAGCTCGTATAAGTTGCACACGGTTGCCGATGGGTTGACTTTGTGGGGATATACGAGCTCCGATCCGGCTTTTATACGGGCGTTTTTTGAAATATTGATCCGATTCATCCGGGGGGACTTTTTCAGCCGTACCTTCGATATGTACCTGCCTTTCTAATTGATGCCATACAAACGAAAGAGAGATTGCCGGGTTTTGTGCCAGTTGCCTGCCTTTTCGGCTTTCGTAGTTGGAGTAGAAAATAAACTTATCATCATGCAGGTCCTTTAATAAGACGGTACGGGTGGAAGGTTTGCCTTCTGGAGATACGGTCCCTACTAGCATGGCCGTGGGTTCATCTACTTTGCTGTCTATAGCCTCTTGTAACCATTGACTGAAAAGCAAGAATGGGTTATCCGGAAGTTCGCTTTCCCTTAATCCTCCTTTTGTGTATTCTTGCCGGATTGAGGCGAGATTTATTTCCATATGTGTTCTGTTTGCTTGTTGACTACATAGCTTTTCTTCTTTAATAGGATAACAAGAGATCGAAAAAAAGGTTTCAAGGTTTTCTTTTCAGCGTTTGATCTGAGAACGTATTAGAAAATCGACTGTTAATGGTAAATGGTCACTAAAACCGCCCTCATATTTAAAGCCGTAATAGGTTCGAAAAGGACGTACCCCCCGCCATGTTTTATCTTTAGTCAATAAAAAATCAGGAGCGAATATGTGGATGCTTTCCGGAATGATATGCATGGAAGACTCTTGCGTGATGAGATCCCGGTTTACGATTATTTGATCGAGTTGGCTCCATTCGCCTTGGTATTTATGACTACCCGGGAATTGAGTTATATGGGGGCTTGCGAACAAATTATAATAGGTACAAGATGTGGAATCTGTGATCTGCGTATTTTCAGGAAAGGCTTGGGCAGCGAATATCTCGGAAATACTTCTGTCTTGAGGGGTATCATTGAAGTCTCCCATAATGAGTATCTGCGGCTTTTCTCGTATCAGTAACAGGGAATCGCTAGATCCCCGTAAAGTGCGGGCCGCGTCAAAACGATCCTTTTCACTTTCTTTTTCTCCTCCGTAGCGGGAGGGGAAATGACACACGAAAACATCTAAGGTATCGCCTGTTATGATCTTTCCATATACGTGTAGGATATCTCGGGTTAATTTGTGTTTGTTCCCGGAAAAACGAATTGGAATGGATTCATGTCGTAAATAAAAGAATTGATCTCGTTGATAAAGAAGAGCGACATTAATACCTCTGGGATCGGGGCTTTGAGTGATAATATATCGGTAATCCTGCCAGCGGAGCGGTGTGCGACGGGTAAGATGAGACAGGACGGAGTCGTTCTCGACTTCGCAAAGAGCTATTAAGGCCGGTGTGCTCCATTCCCCGGCAGCGCTTATTACTTTCGCTATTTGTTGTAGCTTATGATAGTAGCGGCTTTGTGTCCAGTACCGGTTGCCGGAAGGTAGAAATTCATCGTCATTCTTGGTTGGATTATCCCTTGTGTCGAAAAAGTTCTCCACATTATAGGTCATGACCTTGAACGTAGCTTGGGCAAATAACGGAGGGGAGGCAAAGAATAAAAGAAAAAACATAAAAATCTTCATAGTTAAAGCTTTGATTAATTGTTAATATGTAATGTATTCTTATTGGTTTGAATCTTCGGTCTCTTCCTGAACAAACTCGTAGGCTCCTATGGTCGGGCCGTTCGAACTGGTTAGCCGGTTGACACCGTAACGATCGATCGGATAATTCTTCGTTATCTCGGGATCTGCTTTTCCGACTCCGGTAGTCGATACGGAATCTGGCCGGAAATCATAGGTGTATTTATTTTGCTTGCCTCCTACTTTCCGATAGGAAGGAGTCTTTTTGATAAACAAGACCTCCTTGAAGTGATCGCTGGAGGATTCTTTGGCTTTAAGCGCACAGTGATTGAACCGATAATCGAAATCTGTACTGCCATCTGCTTTTAATTCGACATCGTAACTTCCATCGATAGTGCAATTGTCAAAATAAGCTTGCGTGATAGGATACGGGCCATTTCCGTCTACTGTTACGTTATTGAGCAAGTATAGGCATTTACTATCCAAAGGAACAGTCTCGCTGGCCATTTCCCTTTTGGTTAAACTCATGTAATTAGCCATCGTACAGTGAGCGAAGTAATATTTACCACCGACTAAAGTGAGTACACTTCCTCCGGCATTGCTGAATTCCGTATTTGTAGCGATAACATCACAATTGATGGCGAAGAATAGATCGCTCCCCATATTCGTGATCTGTGAGTTGTTTATCTTGATCTTTGGGCGGTCCGGGGTGGAAAGCTCGCAATATACACCGGAGGTACCATTACGTACGATTACATTATCCCAGACATTCCCGTAGCTATCCGCCTTAAAGGTAATGCCTCCCCATTGCCCGGGAGTCCGGTCATACGGTAATATATCATTTAGTATATAATCCAAACGATCGCCTCGGAAAGTGATAGGCTCATCCAAGGTGCCTAAAGCGTTCATGGAGCCGTGAACGATCAGGCTCGCTTTATCATGCATATAGAAAGTAGCCCCCTTCTCGATATTCAATGAAACCCCTTTAGCGATAACCAAACTATCGTAGATCAAGTAAGGACGATTGGCCGTGAGGATAGAATCTTTTGTAATCGTAACACCGCCTTTGTAAAGATTAACATCCTGCCCGTAGGCTTCCAATAATACGGATTGACGGATGCCATTCACGGTGAAAAGTACGGAATCCTGTATCAACAGAGGTTGATTGCCACCATTCGGATCGACCGTTACTTCCACGAATACATACATGCTGTCGTTGGCGAGTATCCCTACATTATTAAATGAGCTACCTTTGCGTCCATCCACATTCATGCGGAAGCCGGTAGCCTCTCCACTGGCCAGCATGATGGACTCAATGCTCAGAGGTTCACTATTTTTATTGTAGATCATAAATTGACGGGTGGTAGAACCGATCGTACTGAAGATCGTATCAAAAGCGAGCGTGTCTGTCGAGAAGCTTAGCCGGTAAGTCGGGTTGGTGGAATAATGATCATCCAAACCGTCGCATGCCGGAAGCATGTTCAACAGAAGCGTTGCGAGTATAAATAGCGTTATCGTTAATCTTTTCATTTTCGTAAATGTTAACTGTAAATATCTTGTGTTCTTGTTTTAATAGATAAACAAAATTATCATAAAAAAGTTGCAAGACATTAACATAAAAAAAGAGGATAGACACGGTTATCGTGTCTTTCCTCTTCTTATAACGCAAAAAACGTTGGTTTATTTTGCGGGGATGCTCTTTAATAATTCAAGAAGGTGGCTCCACCATAAACCGACCGTAGCGATCTCGATACGCTCGTTGGGTGAATGTACGTCACGCAAAGTAGGCCCGAAAGAGATCATATCCAGTTTCGGATATTTTTCCAAGAACAAACCGCACTCTAATCCGGCGTGGATGGCCATGATCTTGGCGTCTTTGTTGAATAGGCGTTTGTAAGTCTCCTGTGCGATCTTCAAGATCTTAGAGTCGGGGTTCGGGGCCCATCCCGGATAGCCATCGCCATGTTTTACATCTGCTCCAGCCAATAGGAACGTGGAGGCTACCGTATTGGCGATAGCGATCTTGCATGATTCGATAGAGCTACGCTGGCTGGTACCGATCAAGATCGTATTGCCTTCTTTCATCTTTATGGAAGCAAGGTTGGTAGAAGTCTCTACCAAGCCTTCTATATCGTGGCTCATACCGATTACGCCGTGCGGACAAGCGTGCAAGGCGTAGATTAATTTCTCGGCGGTGGCATTGTCGATATGATACTCCGGACGATCCGTGGACTCCATCGCTAACTGAACGCTCGGGTCTACATGTTTCAACTCATTTTCAACGTCGGCGGCGAAATGGTTCAGCAAGATACGTACATCCTCCTTATTTTCCGGATGCAAGCCGATCACGGCGTGTGCCTCGCGAGCGATTGCGTTACGTAAGTTTCCTCCATCGATAGAGCAAAGAACGAAATCATATTTCTTTTTCAATAAGAATAAGAAACGAACCAATATCTTGTTGGCATTGCCTAATCCTTTGTGGATCTCGCCACCGGAGTGACCGCCATTCAACCCTTTCACATCGATACGGAAATACTGCATCTTATCGGACGTAGGAACTGGCTCATAATGGAAAGTCGCTTGTGTGTCTTTACCTCCGGCGCAACCCATAAAGATCTCTCCCTCGTCCTCGCTATCGAGATTTAACAAGATATCTCCGGTCATGAAACCTTCTTTCAAGGCTTTCGCTCCGGTCAAACCTGTTTCTTCGTCTACTGTGAACAAACATTCGATCGGACCGTGTTGGATATCATCGGAGGCAAGCAAAGCCAACTCGGCCGCTACACCGATACCATTATCGGCTCCCAAAGTAGTGCCGCTGTCTCTTATACACATCTCCGAGCCCACGAGACTACGCTGCA
>ENA-OXRE01000061-OXRE01000061.1-human-gut-metagenome-genome-assembly--contig:-NODE-61-length-49542-cov-38.2132_pt1 | contig 49542 bp, 49 predicted proteins | sample MGYA00249591_ERZ652581 | MGnify/ENA primary metagenome ERZ652581 (study PRJEB26925, sample SAMN05826965) | human gut metagenome | biome: ENVO:2100002; feature: ENVO:00000062; material: ENVO:00002003... | reverse complement strand
ATAGAAATACTTACTGATGCGGAAACCCGTCAGACCTTTTGGCAAGATTATATGCTACACTATTTCCCGCAAGGTGTAAACGACCCGGATTATTGCATTCTTTGTTTCCATACGGAAGAAGCAGTTTTGTGGATAGACAGGAAATTTGAGCGCATCGTGTTATAATGTAGCCATTCTTGTTTTCGTATGAAAAGTTTGTCTTATCATACGAAAACAAGAATAGCTATTTAGGGTAACTTTTTCTCTGGCTTATTCCGTATATTTGCTTTCAAATAAGAGAACTATGGATATAGATAACGAAAAGAAATATTGCCAAAGTTGTGGTATGCCATTAGACATTGAGGGTATTTCAGAATATGGAACAAATTCTGATGGTACACTCAATCAGGAATTTTGTTCCTGTTGTTTAAACTCCGGCAAATATCTTTTTGATTTCTCAATGGAATACCTCATTTATCTTTGGGGGCTTTTCCCCGATTCCTATAATCAAATTGCAGGTACTAATTATAAAAGCGAGGAATTAAGAAATGTTTTATCCGACAGATTGCCTAATCTAAAGCGGTGGAAGCAAAAAATAAACACTGCCCATATACACTATGCCCTTATAATAAATGTTCAGGAATATATCAATCGGCATTTATTTGAGGACTTAAACTCTGACAATTTATCTCATATCGCTTGTATGTCGATATATCACTTTCGGAGAGTATTCAAAGATGTTGTAGGAGAGAATGTCGGTGATTATATTCAGAGGTTAAGGTTGGAATATATTGCTTTCAAACTTATTTCAACAAATACAAGGGTATCGGAACTGCTCGAACAGACAAATTTTCACAACAAACATACTTTATCAAGGGCATTTAAAAAGCATTTTCAAATGTCTATCCCTGCTTTCAGGAAAACATATTCAAGTGTTGCTTGTGAAAACAAAATTATAAAACAGCCTGACTGTTCAATAAAGAGGATTAAAGAATTCAAAGTTGCATATTTGAAATTTGAGCGAACACATAGAAATAAGCAAGCATATTCTACTTTGTGGGGGCAGATAATAGAATTTGCCAAGAAATACAATCTGACAGATAAAGGTTTCAAATACGTTAGTATCAGTTTGGATAGTCTTGATATTACGGAAATAGATAAATGCCGATTTTTGATAGGGATAACTGTTCCTTATTCAATGGAAGTCCCTAAAGGTTTTGGGACTTTGAACATACAAGCAGGGTTATATTCTGTATTTAATATAAAAGGGGGGTACCATGAATTAAATAAAATTTACCGGAATGTTTACCTTGATTGGCTACCAAATAGCAAGTACCGTCTAAGAGAACAAATGACCTTTGAAATATATGCCAATACTCCCAATAAAACAAGCACGGATGAATTGGTTACAGAAATTTATTTACCCATTGAAGCAAAACAAAAGATAAAATGAAAAACGAAATAATTCAATTTTTAAGAGAGAATATCATTGGCAAAACATTGCTTACTGGTGCAGTTTATAAATTAGAGAACGGAAATTTAGAAGGCGTGTATAGCGATAAAATGACATTCTCAAATTTGGTGACAACAGAAAACGGCTTTAAGTTCAATATGACAACTGTCACCCAAGAATTGGTTTACAATTTGGATAATAAAGGAGCAAGAACCACCATAACCAAAGATTATACAGGAACAAGTGTGTTTTGTTATGAATTGGCAATGCGAAAAAGCACAAAGCAAATCACAGGTTATATGCGTTGTGTTTCAACAACAGTTCAAGATTCCACAATGGAAGCTGTAGTTTGTGGAATATTTGATGTGACTTTTGACGGGAAAGAACTGAAATGGCAAGAAAATCAATTGCTATATAGAGATAATCCCATAGGAGAAGATAAATATAAACCAGTCGCCTTTAATTCCAAAGTTCGTTTTTATCTTGATAACGGGAAAGTCATATTTGAATATTTGCCAACGCTTTGGGATATATCCCCTGACACATTGGAAAAGAGATTGTCTAAAGATGATTATCCTCCTTATATATCAAAAGAACAATAACCGAATAAAAAAGAAGTAGAGCCGGATAATAGCATAAATGAAATAAGCTGTTTATACAATGAAAGAGGTAGTAGATAGGATATTAGAGCAAGTAGAGGCTGATATTTCGGAAATCGACCTCTACGGTTATAATATTATCGAAACTTCTCTTTCAATGGTACATAGGCTGCAAACTGTTCTTAATGATTTGAGAACGAAAATACAGACTTATGTATTTCTAACCAAAGAGGATGAAATCTTGTTTTTCAAGACACAGAAGCCGGAGATACTCGGTCGGTTGCTATTTTTCTATAAGATATACAAGATTGAAACGCAATGCCCTAATGGTAGTGATGAAGCGATTAGAAATTATATCAATCGGGAACTGGATAATCTGACTTATTTCTTCAATCGCAATTTGGACTTTTACCAATATTACCGTTCACATTCCACTGTGTACGATGAATATTACTTTGTACGTGGGAAAGCTGATTTGCGATTATGTACTGATAGCGCACAGTTTGACAAAGACCCTAATTTCTCAACCGGATATGATTATAAAGTGGCAAAGATTATCGCCAATGAAATGCTACGCATCTATCTGAATAAACGACTGGTGAAACTGGGAACTAATAATCAGATAGAAGACAATTTACAAAAATGCTTCAAATATCCGTTCCGCTTTACAGGCAAAAAGGCATATCTTATCGAACTGGGATATTCGCTTGTATCTTCGGGCGACATAAACAATGGCAATGTGGAGATAAAAGAAATGATGAATTTCCTTAGCACGATATTCCATATTGATTTAGGGGATTATTACGCTTCATATATAGCTATGAAAGAGAGAAAAGACCGAACGGCATATCTTCATCATCTTATAGATAGTCTGATTAAGCGGATGAACGAGGATGATATGAAATGTTAGCATAACCAACAATTACGAAAAACATTGTTACTGAATTTCTATAATTCAATATGCAACACTTCTACTTTTTCATTTGTTGAAAGTGAAAGAAATGCATTAGGAGTATTGCCTGAAAGCCTTTTTACTTCCCTATATAGGTGCGGTGTATCATAATATCCCGCTTGGATAGCAACAGACAAAAAGTTATCGAATGAAGTATTGGATTTTAAAAGGTGAATAGCGTTCCAAAACTTGACGATTCGACTATATTCTTTGGGCGAATAACCTGTATAAAATTTAAACTTGCGCTCAAATTGTCGTAGGCCTAAGCATGCTTCTGTTGCCAATTCTTTAATCGAAACAATACCTTTCTGCCTACTAATCAAGGAAACAGCATAAGATATTTGCTTTTCTGTATCCGTATTGTTTTTGTACACTTGTCTAACCAATTCATGTTCAATAGCATCAATTGGATTTTGATTGGATTCGCAGAGTTGATATATGAAAGATTGACTAAAAAGAACTGGAAATTCATGGCTGTCAATCCCTTGATTTGTCAATTCGTTTAGCGGAATATCTATAAATCGAAAAAGTCCACACGGACGAAAACGTACCCCTATAATATAAATGAAGTTTGTGTGAGCAACCAATTCCGTAAATGTATTCATCGGTCCAAAGAAATAGGAATGATAAGGTTTCATTATCAAGCTATTCCTGATGCAATCTGCGGCATTGCCCACGATGAAAACAAAATCAGAACGACCATGAGGTGGAATGTTGAATTTCAATCCATTTCTTGTTTCTCCTTTATATTCCCAAAAGTGATAGATAAAAGGAGCTAATACGCTACATGGGGAATATTCTTTATACATATAACAAAGATATATCATCAACTCTAATTCTAAGAAATATTAGTGGTTAATTTTTTGTCTTGATTGATAAAGCTCATCCACGAATGGTGAATATGATAAAGAGAAAGTATAAACACGCATGAAAAGTAAATATGTTCCGATGTCCACAATAGTGGAACACTCGAACTAAAATGACTAATTGTTTCCACATATACTATGTAAACTACTAAGGATATAAATGCTATCAATAAAGAAGCGACAGCATGACCTATTCCCGAAACTGCACTAAAAAATACGAATGTAGGTACAGCTATCAAGTAAGAAGTTAGCATAACTTTTAATGTAGGGATAGCCTCAAACACCAATACTGTATTGTCACTATAAATCCGCAAAGCAGATGATGGAAAAAACAGGAACAATACCATTATCGGCAAAATAGTCATGTAACATAAGAATATTACTTTTTTACATACATATAGGATAGAGTTACCTTTATTCTCTCCTATGAGATTTCCAACCAAAGAACTAACAACAGATGCAAAAGCTTGTACGAAAAGAAAAAGAAAGGACGAAATATTTCTCACAATATTCGTAATAGCTAATGACCTCTCCCCGAAATGCTCCATTGTAATGAAAAAAACAAACCAACTGCCAAATACTAATCCATGCTGTAACATCATCCAAATAGAAATAGATAGTATCTTTTTTAATATTGTACAATCTATGGTTATTCGCCTTTTTAATCCATATTTGCAAGAACTTACGTTCTTTTGGGTATATATGATAAAATGAATTACCGCAACCGCTTCGGAAATGACTGACGCTATGGCTGCTCCAGAAATGCCTAATACGGGAATACCTAATGCTCCAAATATTAAGATATAATTCAGAATAACATTAATTGCTACCATAGTTATAGAATTGAGCATTAATGCGGAAGTGTGTATTATTCCGATATAAAAGGCTCTAAACATGATAATTGTAAAAGAAAAAAAGAAACCATAGATTCTCCAATCAAGATATTGTAAAACAGCTTGGAGTACAGATTCAGAATCTATAATTGATTTTAATATAATTGGTGAAATTATAGAAGAAAACAATATTACTATTACCGCAATTATCTGCAAAAACAATATGCCCTGTGAGAGAATTTTTCCAGCTTCTTTATACTGTTGGTTTCCATTATATTGGGCTATTAAGATTTGCGCTCCTATGCTGAACCCAAATCCAATCATGTATATAATCATATAATAAGTACCAGCTATAGCTGATGCAGCCAATTCAGTTTCTCCAACTCTTCCTAAATAGGCTGTATCAGTAAAACCTATTAAGTATTCCATTAATAAACTAACCAATACAGGCAGACTGGTTTTATAAATTGATATATAAGTAATATTCATATTCATTTCATTTATCCGGCAAAGTTACTTCACTTGGTTCGTATTAAATTGTATAAAAACGACATGGATGTTTTTATATGGCATCAAAGAAGCAAATACGATACTTACAAGATATTAGCAACCGTTTCTTGACAATTTCACGTTGGTTCAAAAAAGGATGAAAATGATATGAACTATAAATTTCTGTATTCCAATATGTAGAAGTACCATGTTCACCCCAATATGGTACTTCCTTTTTATGGTGAAATATATTTTGAAAATGATATTTTTGGGGGAATTTTTACACCGATATTCCCCAAAAATAGCCTAAAAAAAATAATACCATGATAGGTACAACCATGACTTTTAGGTTATTTCTTCTGCCGAACTTTGCGGCAAATCAATAAGTTAGCAATATGGAGATTATAACATTTGAGTCAAAAGCCTACAAGGAACTTGACAACAAGATTACCGCTATTGCCGATTACATTTTCAATCATTTGGACGAAAACAAGACCGATGAAGATGAAATTTGGGTGGACAGTTACGAAGTATGTACTTTCTTGAAAATCAGTGGCCGAACCCTGCAACGCCTGCGGGCGGCAGGGATGATTTCTTACTCTGACATCAAGGGGCATTACTTCTATAAGATTAAGGAAGTCAAACGAATGTTGGAAGAACGCCTGATTAAACGTGACAAGGAGTGTATAAACGAACTGATAACCAATCATCAGAAATATGTTAAGGAAAGAAGAAATACTAAACAGGACAAATAATGGTCTGCTCGTTTTCAAACATTACTTACCCGGTGACTGGCGTATAGGCAGGCATTTTCTTAACCCGCTCTATCAGGACAGGAAAGCATCGTGTAATATCTATTTCGACCGCCATAGCGGTATGTACAAGATGAAAGATTTCGGTAACGACAATTACAGCGGTGACTGCTTTTTCTTCGTGGGGCAGTTAAAAGGATTGGACTGTAACCAGGCAGCTGACTTTGTGGAGATACTGGAGACTATCGACCGGGATTTGGGGTTGGGACTGGGGTTGGCGGCAGGAACTTCGATAGCTATTCCTACAACAGTAAATAATCGGAATGCGGCAGACAAAACCGAAGAAACACCCGAAAAGCCAGTCAAGCCCTACCAGTTCCGGGAACAGAAGTTTCCGCTTGCAGAACTGATGTACTGGCAACAATATGGCATCACGCCCGAACTGCTGGAGCATTACAAGGTCTGTTCACTCCGGGAGTATAACAGCGAAACGGTAGATGGAAAACCATACGCCTATGTTTCATCGGTGACAGAACCTATGTATGGCTACAAGGGCAAACAGTATATCAAACTGTACCGTCCGTTCTCCACTCCCCGCTTCCTTTATGGCGGTAGTTTCGGCGAAAACTACTGCTTCGGGCTGGAGCAGCTGCCCGCCAAAGGTGATACCCTGTTTATCACGGGCGGCGAAAAAGACGTGCTTTCTTTGGCGGCACATGGATTTCACGCTATCTGCTTCAACAGTGAAACGGTGACTATACCGCCCACGCTGGTATATCGGCTGACGTTCCGATTCAAGCACATCGTCCTGCTCTTTGACATGGACAAGACGGGCAGGGAAAGTTCATGCAAGCAGGAAAAACTGTTGGAAGAATTTGGAGTGAAACGCCTGCTCCTGCCGCTTCCGGGTACGAAAGAGGAAAAGGACATTTCCGACTACTTCAAAGTCGGGAACACCCGTGAAGATTTTCTGAAACTGTTTATCGAATTTTTAGACAACCTGTATAGCGACACATTGATTATGCTAAAATCATGCGAGATAGATTTCAACAACCCGCCCGCCAAAGCGCAAGAGATTATTTCGGCGGGTGACGTTCCGTTAGGAACACAAGGCAACCTGTTCGGCATCACCGGAGGTGAGGGAACGGGCAAGAGCAATTATGTAGCCGCAATTGTGGCAGGCTGCATCTGCCCGGCTGGTACGGAAGTAGATACGCTGGGAATACAGATAACCACCAACGGCAGACACAAGGCGGTCTTGCTCTATGACACCGAACAGTCGGAAGTGCAACTGTTCAAGAATGTAAGCAACCTACTGGCACGAGCCAAGCAGCCGGACAAACCCGATGAACTGAAAGCGTTCTGCCTGACGGGTATGTCACGCAAAGAACGCCTGAACGCCATTGTGCAGAGCATGGATAAATTCTACTACCAGTACGGCGGCATCCAGTTGGTCGTCATTGACGGCATCGCCGACCTTGTTAAGAGTGCCAACGATGAAGCGGAAAGCGTGGCGGTGATAGATGAACTTTATCGGCTGGCTGGCATCTACAACACGTGTATTCTGTGCGTGCTGCATTTCGTCCCCAACGGTTTGAAGCTGCGGGGACATTTGGGCAGCGAGTTGCAGCGCAAGGCGGCTACAATCCTTTCGATAGAGAAAGACGATGAACCCGCCCAGTCGGTAGTGAAAGCCCTGAAAGTAAGGGACGGAAGCCCGCTGGACGTGCCGCTGATGCTCTTTGCATGGGACAAGGAAGCCGGGATGCACGTGTACAAGGGCGAGAAGCCCCGTGAGGAAAAGGAGAAACGCAAGGAAAGGGAACTGGTGAATGTCGCACGTGACATCTTCGGGCGGCAGACACGCATCACCTACATAGACCTTTGCGAGCAGTTGCAGCAGGTCTTGGACATCAAGGAACGCACCGCAAAGAGCTATATCCGCTTCATGCGGGAAAGGGACATCATCACCAAAGACACGGCGAACCAAAGCTGTTTTGTCATCGGTTCATATAATCTTCGATGGAACACAGGTTGTCCATAAACGTATGGATAAAACTTGTGTAATTCATGTGCTTGTGTCCTGCCCTGTTGTGAAACACGGCAGGATTTTTTCTGTTTGCACGTGAAAATTCAGGGTATTTGCTTAACTTTGCAGAAGTTACACGAAAAAAGTAACGGCAGTTGGACGGCGGTTGCCGGAATATTGCCTTTATATATAACATATACGTTCGCCGAACGTCCCAAAGTAGAAAACTGGCACTTTTCAAAATGTGGGGATATTCAGCGCAGGATATGCTATGCGTTTGTCATAGCGTGGCTGCACTGTTTCCACATTTGGGTATGCCAGTACCTCTACTTTGAAACAGCGTCATGCCACGCTTTCTTTTTGAGGTGGCGGCTAACGTGCAAAGACAGTAGGGATTTATATCACTTTAATACCTGACAATATGGAACAAATCAAAGCGCACATCGCCGTATCGCTGGACGGGCATACCGCCACACCGGACTATGAACTGGACTGGATGCCCCGTGAGGTCAAGGAACTGGCGGCAAGGGAACACGCCGCCGCAAGCTGCCTGCTTATGGGGGCGAACACCTACAACTACATCTTTGAACACTGGGGCGGGTGGCCGCACAAAAGCAAGCGGTCTTTTGTGGTGTCACACTACGACACCAACGTGACGCCGGACTGCGGCGTGGAGTTCCTGACCGAAGAACCGCTGCAAAGGGTCTATGAACTTAAACAGGAAACCGACATACTGGTGGTGGGCGGTGGTAAGCTGCTTACTTCATTGATTAAAGCCGGGTTGCTGGACAGCCTGACAATATACACCGTCCCGGTCATGGCGGGCAAAGGCATCGGCTTTATCGGGGAAACATTCGGCTCACATTGGAAACTCTCGGAAAGCAGGGTGCTGGATAACGGGGTGGTCTGTTCGACCTACCTGTTTGGCGGGAGCGTATAAAAAAATGCGCCCGGTTCCCGCCGGGCGCAACCACTAAAATTTCAATTATTATAAGTTGTAAAACCTATCACAATGAAATTTCAGTGGCAAAGATAGGCTATTTCTTCGGTTTCGCTTTCTTTTCGGGGAATGAAAAACCGACATTGAACTGCTCGTCCAGCAACAGCGAAGCATCGAAAGCCTTGCCGTTCTTGCCCTTGAAGCCCTTGATTAGCCCGGTCTTGCGTTTCGTCACCAACTCGACAATCTGCTTGTCGGAAAGCTGCTTGTCGCACTTGTTGCGGAATATGGTAAGCGTGCAATCCACGTTGGAACACTTCGCCACTTTCGGGTAGAACAGGATGCGTCCGCTACCGCATTTCGGGCAGGGGCAGGTTTCACCGCCCGCAACAGATAATTGTACCGAAAGCAGTTCCGCCGTGATTTGGGCGGCGTACACCTCGATACCCTTTCGGAACGTATCGGCATCCATGCTGCCCGCTTCTATCTTGGAAAGGGCGGTTTCCCACATACCCGTCATTTCGACATCGGCAATCTTCTTGTCCTTGACAATCTTGTAAACGGCAAGCCCCTTGTCAGTAGGCACAAGGTTCTTCTTCTCACGCACGATGTACTGGCGGGCGAACAGCGTTTCGATAATCGCCGCACGGGTGGCGGGTGTGCCTATCCCGGCATCTTTCAGGCTGGCTTTCAGTTCGGCATCTTCCAGTTCCTTTCCGGCGTTTTCCATTGCCGCAAGCAGGCTGCTTTCCGTGTGCAGCGGTTTCGGCTTGGTCTGCTTCTCCAACAGTTCCACGTTGAAAATCGGCAGGCTTTCGCCCTCTTGAAGTGGCGGCAGGCTGGCGGCTTCTTCGTCCCCGCCCGTTTCCTGCTCGCCGAACACGGCACGCCAGCCTGCTACTTTCATCACAGCCCCTTTTACCGTGAAGTCGGTATCTCCAGCCGACAATATGGCGGTGGTAACGTCTTTCACGCACTTGCCCGAAAAGGCTTCCAGCATACGCCCGGCTACCAGCTCGTAAACCGCCCGCTCGTCTTTGGAGAGTTCGCCGGGCAGGTTCTCGGTAACGATTAAGGCGTGGTGGTCGGTCACTTTGCCGTCATTCACGCTACGGCGGTTCAGGGGTGTGCCGTCCAGCCCGGCGGCATACCCGGCAAAGCGGGGGTATTGCCCCAGCAGGGCGACACGCTCCGGCATTTCATCGAAAACGTCCTCCGATATATAGCGGCTTCCGGTTCTCGGGTAGGACATCACTTTCTTTTCATACAGGCTTTGCGCTATGGAAAGCGTCTTGTCAGCCGAGAAGTTCAGCTTCGTGTTCGCTTCCTTTTGCAGCGTGGTAAGGTCGTACAAAAGCGGCGGTTCTTGGCAGGCTTCTTTCCTCTCAACGGATTTAACCACAAGTTGCCCGGCATCCTTTACCCGTTGCAGGGCGGCTATGGCTTCGGGCTGCTGTTCCCACTTGGCGGTCGATTGGGCGGTAAAATTTATTCCCCCGCTGGCGGTCGCCGCTTTGAGTTGCCAAAACTTGGCGGGTACGAAATTCTTGTTCTCCAAATAGCGGCTGCATATCATCACGAGCGTGGGTGTCTGTACCCTGCCCAGCGAGAACACCCCCTGCCCGGCGGCAACGCTCAACGCTTGGGTGGCGTTTATCCCTATCAGCCAGTCCGCTTCGCTGCGGGACTTGGCAGAGAAATAGAGGTTATCGTAACGCTCTCCCGGCTGCAAGTTATCCAGCCCCTCACGGATTGCCTTGTCGGTAAGGCTACTTATCCACAGGCGCACAAATGGTTTCCGACAATTCAGGTAATGGAAGATATAGCGGAAGATTAACTCACCCTCACGTCCGGCATCGGTGGCGACAATAATCCGGTCGCACTGGTCGAACACTTCCTTTATCACTTTCAACTGTTTCAGCACGCCGGGGTCTGCCTTGTAGCCTTTCTCCGCTTTCACCTGACGGGGGATTAGCTGGAAATCGGGCGGCAGTATGGGCAGGCTCTCCCGGCGGAAGTTCGCCACGCCGTAGGCTTCCGGCATGGCAAGCTGGATTAAGTGGCCGAACGCCCATGTCACCATATACCCGTTGCCGGAAAGATAACCGTCATTACGCCCGGTCGCACCGATGATGCGGGCGATGTCCTTTGCCACGCTGGGCTTCTCTGCTATCAATGCAATCATAATTCTTTACTTTTTAAGGTGGGTACTACATTTTCATTCCTCTGGACTTCTTGGGCTTGTCCGCTTTCAGGCTCTTGTCCTGCGCCTTGTCCTGCTTCTCTTTCTGCTTGGCGGTGGGCTTGTCCTGACCCTGTTTCAGCGGCTCTTTGCCCTGCTTGGTGGCTTCGTTGGTCTTGCCCCCCGAATTGACCGCTACCTGCGTCCGGCTCTCGGCGGCGGGGGTAACGTCTTTCGGCTGCACCTTGTCGGGGGATTTGCCCTGTACGCCGGGCTGCACATGACCGTTGAACTCAACGCCCTTTCCGTCCTTTATCCCGGCTACCTGCTGTTCTGCGGGCTGCTGTCCCTGCTGCAAGAACTGGACGGCGGCACGGGGCAGGAACTCCAAGCCACGCTCCACCGCACTGACCTGCAAATAGGCACTGCGCTTCGTGCCGTCCCTGAATTGCAGGTTTTCCATTTTCACCGCTTGCCCGGCTTCAAAGGCGGCTTTCTGTTCCGGGCTGACTTGCACGTTACAGATTGTATCGGGGCATTTCCATTTGTCAGCCCGCATGTATTCCAGTTCGTGCGTGTACCTGTCCCGGCTGACAAACACGGGGATTTGCTCGCCGCTTTTCGGGTCTTTGATTTCAGCGATGCCGCCCAAGTTGCCAGTGCCTTGCAAGTTGCCCTGTTCCTGCTTGGTGAACCCGTGTTCATGGAACGGGCGTTGCAACAGCTTTTCGTCCTGCTGCACGCCGTGCAGCTTGGGTATTACCGTGCCGTCCTTTGCCTGATAGAAAGAGAGCTTGACATCGGTAGGTTTGAGGTAGAAGCCGCCCACCGTCCCCGAAACGGTGTAGGTATTTCGGGACTTGTAGCCACGCATCACCCGGTCGAAGTCCTTCGTGTTTTTCAGGGTGTCGGCGGTGATGCCGACTTTTTTCAGGTTCTCCCAGTCGATTTTTGACGGGTCGAAGCGGTAGCCCTGCTTGAACTCGTGGAAGTCGGGCTTCGGAACTCGAAGCATTTCAGCCCGCTTGTTGCCCTCCGGTGTAGGGTTGCGGTGGTTGTCCTCGATTGCCTTTGCGTCCCGCTCCGCTTCGGAAGCCTTGACGCTGAACAGTTCCAGCCCGGAAGTGTCCTGATACTTGCGGTAGAAGTTGGAAATGAAGTTGCTGAACACATCGCTGTTCTTGTCCACCTGCATGAACTCGCCGCCGTGTGTCGGCGGCACGGTCTGCAAATTGCCCTCCTTGTCGATACCCTTAACGGCACTCACCTTGCCCTGCTGTTTATCCAAGACCAGCAGCACGTCTTTTTCCTGCCCCTCTGCGGGCGGGGTCATTCTGTTTGCCATAAATAATTGGAATTTTAGTGGTTACGGGAATAGTCCCGCCCAAAGGTAGCGACTAAATATGCTATATTTGGACGGGCGGCAAGGGCTGTCCGAATTTGTCCTGCGGTGTCCCGATTTGTCCGGGTGGGATGAAATTCCGCAACCATTGGTTGCAGAATTGAAAAGGGCATAAAAAAAGAGAGTGAATGATTTCACTCTCTTTCGATGAACCCTTTGTGAACCCTTTGGTCGTTTTTTGAAATAGCTAAAACTCAAGTAATTTGCATATTTTGCAAAAGAAAATCATTCGAGTATGAACCATATGTGAACCCTTTAATGGATTAGCGGGGAACACTGTTTAAGCGTCATCGCGCTTCGTTAGTAATCTGTTATTGCACTCGTTTCAAATCCCCGATAGATTGGAGTGACATTTCTATGTAGGGAATAGTTTTTAGAATATGGATGTTATCTATTGCTTCTTTACCACCCAATGCCAATGCCGATACAAGACATGGAGATTATAGAATAAAAATAATTCATCTTTCTTATTATCAGTCATTTGAATATTTTCTGTTTTTCTCTATTTTTGCCATTTTCTGTTATTCAGTACACTTTGAAATATCATTTTCTTTTGTACCTTTGCATCCGCAGAAAACAAAAGAAAATCAACTATTTAGTGTAATTACCCGGTTACGGCACCTAAATCGAGATAAAACCTCTAAACAATGGCAATGTTAGAAAATAAAACGAAAGAAAACCCCAAGCTGGAGCAAAATAAGCTCTCGGACGGTAGAATAAGCCTTTACTTAGAGTATTATTTCCTCCTCAAATTATTAAAAGTAATACTGTCAAAAAGAAATACCTTTTATTCTTACTCTTTTCGCCAGTACTTATATCTTGCAGTCAACAGAAAAAAGTTTAGTACGGTTTGGATATATAGACAAAAAACAGACTAAACTCCAAACATGGAAATTCAGATATTTTTTATACATTTCTCTTATATACAAATGATAGCCGAATTCAATTCATATATGAGTAACATAGACATAGACTTCTTCAAGGAGTTGTGTCTGAAACATGGAGAGTTACGACATTATAAAAAGAATGAGTTTATTCTCCATGAAGGTGATGCCTGTTCTTTCTTCGGGTTTATCTTATCAGGCGTAGTCAAATACAGTTGCACCAACCGGACAGAAAACAAGCCGTATAATGTCGGTTTTTCCTTTCCAAATGAATTTATAGCCGATTATCCCACTTGCTTATATGGCATGAAATCAGAATTGAATATACAGGCGATAATCCCGTGCGAGATTTACATCTGTTCTTCTACATTCTTACAGCAAAAATTCAAGGAAAATAATGAAAACCAACGGATAGCCCGTATTGCAGCCGAACAGATGTTTTTCCAATCATATTCACGTTATTTGGATTTATTCAGATTCACACCGGAAGAGCGTTACCTCCAACTTTTAAAAAAATGCCCTGCAATCCTTCAAATGGTATCACTAAAAGAAATAGCATCCTACCTTAAAATTACACCCATACACATGAGCCGAATCAGACGCAAGCAAAGTTTTGACAACAAAAAATAAACATAGGTTTAGAAATTTACATTCATAACAATATTCCAAGAGTATCTTAATCTGCCAAAGAATTCTTCTTTTTATCTTTGTCTTATCTTTGGTTGGTTCAACGAAGAGACAAAATAAAGATTGAATGAGTTAAACAAGAGATTAAAAAAAAGAATATGAAAACAAAAGAAATTCTTGGAATACTTATGCTATTCCTCTGTACATTCAGCTTTATAAGCTGCGACGATGATAATGAACAGACAAATGAATTAACCCCCGAAGCACTTTATCAGACTTCATGGCGTGGAACAGGGCATTGTGAGGCTTGGACAGTACAAAATATGGGGGTCGGTATGCAATTTGTAGATACTCGGAAAGGGAAAGTAAATTGGGAAGGTTACGATGAAATTGATATTACTTATACAATAGAAGGGAAATATATCACATTTAATAGCAATGCTTTATATTTGGGTGGAGCCCCTTGGATTATCAAAAGCTATACCCAAAAACATATAACCATTATACAGAATGAAATTAGTCCAGATAAAGAGAAAGTAGCTACAATTGAATTAGAGAAAATAGATTAAACTGAATCATGGGAACATTAAGTTGCATAAATGTATGCTACAACAGAACAATGAGAACCGTGAGATTTGCAAATTGAGCAAAGAAAGTCATAAATACCTTGTAAATAAAGGAAAAAATGCAGATTCATCTAATATTCCTTTATGTGCTATTATCGGGCTGGTCTATGGGCTGAAACACAAGGAAAAGAGATTCACCTTGTTCTTTTGTATAGGATTGGTTATTGGGTTAGGATGAGCAATTTATATGCTACTGCTAATAAGGTCAATGTAAATCAAAGGAATATGAAACTGAAATATATATTGAATGCTATACTATTTGTTTTGGCATTATCTTTTTTGTCTATGTGTATATTTAAGACTACAGAGTTAAGTTTAAAATGTATGCAATTTGCTGTATCTATCTCTTGTATAGGAGCAATGTTTTCTACAAAAAGATATAGATACATATTTGCATCTATTGCTTTAATCATTATAGGAATATCTTTTTCACTTTAAATGTCCATAATAACGATAATGATTTGATTATTGAATGGTATAATAATAGTCCAGTCTACAGATAGCGACTAAAAACGGGGGCAAGGGATGCCCGAATCTGTCCTGCGGAGCTTGAAATTATCCGGGTGCGGTAAATCTCCAACTGTTGGTTGGAGATTTAAAACGGGTACAGACCGAAGTTAATCGCTTGCTTTAAACGAGCCATTTGTGAGCCATTTGTATATATTGTTTTCGGCTTATAATCAACAGTTTTACAAAAATCGCATTATACTTGTGAGCCATTTGTGAAGCGTTTATGAAGCGTATGGCAAGCCTTTGATTGAGTTTCCGTTATTCTCCTATTATCAGGTGACACGACAAAAAGAAAACATCTTCGGCAAAATCTTTGTTATGTTTTTGCAGGTGATTACATAATATACTATCTTTGCATATAGAAACAAAGGACATAAATATGGCTTCATTCAGAAAAGAGATACTTGGGCAGATTGAACGGATAGATACCGGGCGTATATTCACGTTCCGGGATTTATCGTTTGAAACGGAAAAGACCGCCAATGTTGCGGTGCTGCTCTCCGAACAGAGCCGCAAAGGGGTACTGGTACGGGTTGAAAAGGGGGCGTACTACCGTCCCAAGAAATCAGTGCTGGGGCTGGGAAAGCTGCCAGTCTATCAGGATGAACAGTTCCGCTACCTGACTGAAAAACTGAACGGCTATATCACGGGGGCTTACATCTATAACAAAATGGGGCTGACCGAACAGGTTGCCACAACCATAACGATAGCCACTCCTAACCCGGTTCGCCGTTTCCGTTTCAAGAACTTGGATATAGAGTGCGTGAAAGCCTACTGCATGGACTACCCGGATGAAAGCCTTGTCCCGTACTTGCGGCTGCTCGATGCGATAAAGGACATGAAGCGCATACCCGGAACAACCGGGCAGGACATCTACAACCGGGTCAAGAGCCAATATTTCAACGGGTACAGCCTGCCGGAACTGGAAAAAATCGTATCTTTGGCGAAAAGTTACCCGCCACGTGTCAGAAAGGTGGTGGCGGACATACTGGGCGACATCAGACAAACCGTATTGCAAACAGAAATGGCAAAGACCATTCTTCCCACGACACGGTTCAACTTGGATTATAAAACGGCATAGGACAGAAATATGAATTTACATTCGGACAAGGAAGCGTTCAAGGAAATCATCGCACTGGCGGCTGAACATTTCGGCTACGAGCAGTCGCACGTGGAAAAGGATTACTGGGTATCGAAGATACTGCGGGATATTTCCATGTCCGAATATGCGGATAAGACCTACTTCAAAGGCGGGACTTCACTTTCCAAAGCCTACGGGCTGATAGAACGCTTCTCGGAAGATTTGGACTTGTTCGTGTTCACGGGTGACAAAGGTGCGTCCAAGCAGGCTGAAAAGACATTGAACAAGAAACTTTCCAAATATATAGCCGAACTTAACAGTGACATATACAAGGAAGATTTGTCGGAAACGGGCGGTAATTACCGCAAACTGTATTTCTCGTATGACAATGTATTTCAGGGTGTGGGACTAAAAGAGCATTTGGAAGTAGAGATAAAATCCTGTGACCTGCCGGACAAAAAACTGATGTTCTACCCGGCGGACAAGCGGGTTATCAAACCGATTGTGACCGCCTTTCTTGAAAGCATCGGGCAAGAGGAACTGATAAGCACCTACGGGCTGGGAAGTTTTGAAACGCAGTGCATCAATCCCCGAAAGACTATCTGCGACAAGGTTTCAAGGCTGGTAAAGCTGTCTTACAATGAGGATGCAGCCGCACTGCTGGCAAAGCATATCCGTGACGTTTACGACTTGTCGGCACTCTACCACAATCAGGGATATAACGATTACCTACATTCGGAAGATTTCTTGGATGCCATGTACCGGGTGACGATAGAGGACGGGCTAAACAAAAACTCCCGTTCGCACTTGTCGCTGGCTGATGCTCCGATATTCAAGGATGCCGAAGCGGTCATGGCGTTACCCGAAGTGGCTACGGCGTACACTACCGATTTGAAGAAACTGACCTTTGACAAAAGCAATATGCCGCCGATAGGCAAGGCTGTGGAAACATTGAAGAACCTGCACGAAATATTAGTGCGTTTTGAAGCCTACCGCACAAAAAAACAGAATGAAGAACAACCGTAAAGCTACATCGGCTGTTCTTCACTCCATACATTATATTATATACAGCTATTCTTCCTCTTTTATCAAATGGCATAGCTCCGGGTCGTTCTTAATCCGGGTTATCTCGTCCTCGACAATCTGCCGGACTTCCTGCCGGATGCGGTCATAGTTGGCTTGTATCTCCTCCTGCATCCGGTCGTTGCCGTCCTTGTCGGTGAAGTCGATTATCTGCGGCAGCTTCACGTAACGGGCGGTTTCCCGCTTCACCTTTTCATTGTCCACCACGATTTCGCAGTGGAAAATCTTCTGCTCTATCCGTTCATCGAAGTTGTCCGCCACAGCACCCACGAACATGCCTTGCGTGAGGTTGGATATTTTACTGGCGGGTATCAGGCTGTCCATTTGGGTACTTATAGAGGTGGACTTCTCCCGCTGGTTGATTGTCATGCTCTGCCGTTTCTGCAACACCTTTCCGAAACGCTCGGAAAGGATTTTTGCCGTTTCACCGACTACCTGACCGCTAAACACGTTGCCCACAGTATTTTGTATCACCCGGCTTTCCTTGTCCCCGTAGTCACGGGTAAGCTGGCTGTAATCCTGAAAGCCCAGCAGAACCGCCACCTTGTTGCTTCGGGCAGTAGCAATCAGGTTGTCAAGCCCACGAAAATAAATCGTTGGCAACTCGTCTATTATCACCGAACTTTTAAGCTGACCTTTCTTGTTTATCAGCTTCACGATACGGGAATTATATAAGCCCAGTGCTGCCGAGTAGATATTTTGGCGGTTGGGATTGTTGCCGACAACCAGTATTTTAGGCTCTTTCGGGTTGTTGATGTCGAGTGAAAAATCATCACCCGTCATTACCCAGTAAAGTGCCGGGCTTATCATCCTTGAAAGCGGGATTTTCGCACTGGCAATCTGCCCCTGCAACTGTTCAACTGCCGAACTTTCCCAAGCATCCACGAACGGGGAAAGATAGTTTTCCAGTTCGGGATAACTGCGTAAAATCGTGAAAACATCAGCGTATTTCTTATTTAGCAGTTCAATGGCATGGGGGAACGTGCAATACTTACCGCCTTGATAGATACGGAGATACCAAATTATAGCCGCCAAAAGAATAATCGGGCTTTCCACGAAGAAGTCGCCCTGCTTGCTTATCCAACTTCGATTGAGGTTAAGCATTATCGTGTAGCTTGCTTCATAGGCATCCGCAATGTCCGACATGAAACTGGCGTTTATCGGGTTGCATCGGTGGCTCTTGCGTGGGTCGTCAAAATTGATAATGTAGAATTTGGGCTTTACCTTATACCCGTCCAAGTGGTTAAGCAAATGATTATAAGCGATTTCCGATAAATCGGGAAACTTATAATCATAGCAGTAGAGCGCAAAACCTTTCTCGATTTGCTGTTTTATATAATTATTTACTACTGCGTATGACTTACCACTGCCCGGCGTTCCTAACACGATACTCGCACGAAAAACGTTTACAACGTTAATATAGCCGTTGTTCCACTTCTTCTTATAGTAGAACCGGGTAGGCAAGTTTACAGAGTATTCATTTTCGATAAGCCTTGTTTCCTGCTGGAAACTTTCGTTTTCCGTGTTAAAGACATCATCCATCAGGTTGTTCTTCAACAGCCGGGACATCCATGTACCCGCCATGAGCATACAGATATAGCCCGCCGACAGCGTGGCGATATAAAACACAGTGTCCGCCGTATGTGGCAGCGGAAGTTCCAGCAGCCACCAGTTCAGGAAAAACAACACGACACCCGCCACAAGACTGCAATGTATCTTCGTCCACGTTATCTTTTCCTCTTTCACTCCCTTAGTACCGATGCACGACAGGGCGAGGAACACCACCGAAAAAAGTTTTGTCCAAAGAACGGACGAGAACAGCCCGGTGGTACGCTGGAAGTTCCACAGTATCTTGTCTATCACCTCAAATGTCACTCCCCATTCTTTCAGGGTGGAGTAACAGAACCAGTACACGTTTATTCCCACGAATAGAATACTGATAGCCCGCATAAAGTCCATGACCCGTGCAAGCCCTCTCAAATCATCTTCCTGTTGCATGATTGTAATGTTTTTTAAGTTAGTCGATGCGCCTTGTGCGCTTCTTTTTCTTCTTTCTCTTTTGGCGGGCGGTGTCCTGCGGCTCGTCACCGCCTGATGCACCGCCGCCAAGCAATCCACCGAAAGCACCCAGCACCGAAGCCACACCCGGAACGATATCGGATTTCGGCGTGAAGCCCGGCTGTTCCTGATGCGTGGGCTGGTCTTGCTGTGGTGCTGACAATTCGGACTGGTGCATCTTTCCGGTTTCGCCCGAAAAACGTTCGTTGAACACGTTCGCCGAATACTCCTTGCCCAAGCGTGAACCGTTCAGCACCACCCGGTTGTCATGGTCGATGAACGTAACGCCATAGATGCGCCCGCTGTCATTCTGACGGAATACCACGTCAATGCCCTGCTTCTTTAGCTGCTGTTCCAGTTCCTTGCGGCTGTGGGCGGTCTGCATGGCAGTGGCTACAATCTTCCGGGTGCGCTCTTTCAGCTTGCCGTTCTTAATCAGCTCGCCCGATTTCTCCATTCTGCGCTGCACCGCTTCATAACCTACCGACTTGCCGATGCGGGAAGCCTTTACCGGGTTGCCCGCCTTTTCTCCCTTGTCGTTCATGGCGGAATAGACTATGCCCTGATAGGGCTTGCCGTTCACTTCACCCTTGACATCCTCGGCGCAGACGTTGTAAACGGCAAGCAAAGCCTTGTATTCCCCGAACGATTGGAAGCGGTAGCCGTAGCAAGCCGCTTTCACGGTGTTGCCGATTTGGTGCTTCACGTCCCCGGTGGCATAATCCACCTTTTTAAGTTCCGGACGTTCGGCACGTTCCTTTCGCTCTGCCGGGTGCAGGTTGTATTTCTTTTCCAGTTCACGGGTGATTTGCTTGCTGCGACGATGCTCGAACTTGTCATTCAGCGGTCTGCCGTTCTCGTCCACCCGCAACCCCACGATGTGGATATGGTGGCGGCCGATGTCGGTATGCTTGTACACCAAATAAGGCTGGTTGCCATAGCCCAACTTCTGCATATACTCTTTGGCTATGTCGGAAAGCTGCTGGTCGGTCAGCACGTCTTCCGGGTGCGGGTTTATGGAAATATGAAGTATCGGCTTCTTGGTGGATAGCTGGACGGGCATCTGCATTTCAAAGCTGCGCATACACTCGCCGATAGAGAAGTTCCCGTCCTCGCTCAACAGCATTTTGTTGGAAAAAAGCACCTTTGCTTCCTCGCTGTCCACCTTGTTTTGGTTGTACACCAGTGCGCCGAACATATTGCCGCCCGTGCTTATTTTGGCAACCATAGTTCCTTGCATTCATTGGTTAATGCAATAACTTGGCGGTTCAGTACCGCCAGTTCGGTGGTCGCTTTCTCCAGTTTATAGAGAAAAGCCAATGCCTTTTTCTCCGAAAAGTTGCCGTGTAACGCCTTTACGACTTGGTTGTAATTGACCGCAACCGCCCGGAACTGGGCGTAAAATTCGGTCAGCCGGGCGCAATATTCTACTGCCGATTTGTCCACTTTCACCACCCGGAACGGCTCGCCGAACAGCCGGGCGGCGATGAAACGGGACTTGCTCGTAACGCCCGACTGCTCCCACTGCGAGAGGAAGCGGGCGTTCTCCCGGTCGTTCAGGTAAAGGACATGGCGATGCTTCGCCGGGTCTGCGAGGGCGGGGCGACCGCCCTTGTTGGTTCTTCTTGTTTCCATGCTTCTTTGGATTAAAAAATTACGACTTCGGAGTGATTTTTACCCCCGCAAGGGGCAAGGCGTTTTCAGGCACGGAAAACGGTTTTGTATGCTACAAAACACACCTTGCTATTTTCTGACGAAAATCGAAATCCGTCACGGACGGATTGGGGTTAGCGTGAAACGGTAAGCCCGGTTATGCACCAGCCTGATTTTACACCCCTGCCCCCTGCGGTTCGTTACTCCGCTGCAAAGTAACGGTGATTTATAAAGCTGTAAAATAGGTGGTTGGTGGACAAATCGGGACAGTGCAGGACAAATCGGGACAAGGTTTTCAGGGGACGTTTTTTCTCCTTTTTTTTGCATCGGATTTCAAGATTGAAAGCAAGATTGAAAGAAATATTCCAATCAGGAAAGAATGATTGAAAGCATGATTGCAGGATTTCAATATTTCAAGAAAGAATGAAAGCAAGAAAACAAGATTGAAATAAAACAGTCTTTCAATATTTCAAGATTGCAATATGGAAAGAATGAATGAAAGACTGAATGATTGAAAACAATAAATCTATCAACCAATAATGAACGAAAGCAATATGGAAAACGAGAAAACACCCCTTTATGTCGCCTTTTCCACCCAAAAGGGCGGGGTCGGCAAAACAACCTTTACCGTACTGGCGGCGAGTTACCTATACTACCTCAAAGGCTACGATGTGGCGGTGGTCGATTGCGACTACCCGCAACACTCCATTGCCGGGATGCGCAAGCGGGATGCCGAGCAGGTCGGGGCTGATGAAGATTACAAGCGCATGGCGTATGAACAGTTTACCCGGCTGGGGAAGAAAGCCTACCCGGTGCTGTGCAGTTCGCCCGAAAAGGCGATTGCAACGGCTGATGAACATATAGCCGCCGGACACGTGCCGGATATAGTGTTTTTCGACCTGCCCGGCACGGTGAACAGCGAGGGCGTGATAAACTCCCTCGCGGGTATGGACTACATTTTCACCCCCATTTCAGCCGACAAGGTGGTGCTGGAAAGCAGCCTGTCGTTTGCGGTGGCTATCCACAAGCTGCTGGTGAAGAATGAAGCCTGCCGACTTGCCGGGCTGTACCTCTTTTGGAACATGGTGGACGGGCGGGAGAAAACAGACCTCTACGCCGCCTATGACAAGACGATTAAGGAACTGGAACTGCCGCTGATGAAAACCTTTATCCCCGACACCAAACGCTACAAAAAGGAATTGGTGGCGGATAAAAAGGCAGTGTTCCGTTCCACGCTCTTTCCCGCCAGCCGCCCGCTGGTAAGGGGAAGCAACTTGGAAGAACTGATAACCGAAATAGCGTACTACATCAAATTACAATGATATGGCAAAGCAAAGCGGCGGGATGCCGAAGATAGACGAGGATTTCATGAAAGAACTTATCTCGCAGGGCGTACCCGCCAAGCGGGAGAGCCAGCCGGATGATGCACCGCAGCCCGGCGGCGAAACGGAAACCGCCCACGAGGGACGGCAGACTGAAACGGTGCGGGTGGAGAAAACGACAAACCGCAAGCGCAAGGGCGGCACGGGTGACTACCGGGAAACCTACTTTCAGAAAGTGGAACTGGCAGACCGACAGCCCTTGTACGTGAGCCGCACCACGCACGAGAAGCTGATGCGTATCGTGACGGTGATAGGCGGGCGAAAGGTGACGGTAAGCAGCTACGTGGAGAACATTCTGCTGCGCCACTTCGAGCAGTACCAAGACGAGATAAACACCCTGTATGAAAGTCACTTCCAAAAACCCGTATAGCTATGGTGGTCTATTGCATACTTACCGGGCTGGCGGTGTACTATATCGCCCTATGGATTTGGTATCGCCATGCCGACAACCATACACCAACGGACAAGGCGAATGATGCACCACTTCCGCAAAAACAAGTGGGCGGCTACACGTTGATAGGTGAAAGCCGATACAAGGGTGGACTAATTGGGACAGCGCAGGACAAATCGGGACACCTCCCGCAAGCGGCTGAAAATGATACTATTTTTGCGCCGCAAGCTGACGGACAGTCGGAAGAAAACATTTCGGAAGCAGCAGCCGAAGCGGAAGAAACGCCCGGTTACGAGAATGACGAACCCGACTACGAGGACGAGGAAATAGCCGGGTACATGGACGGTGACGATGATACCGGGCGGGCTACGGGCGTGAGCTTTGACGAACTGGGCGAAACGGTACGCACGGCGAACGCCGACAACCCCACCGAAGCGGAGAAACGGCAAGCCGCCGGGACGCTGGCAAGCATTGAGGGGACGAACCTCTACGATGCGGTGGTGGAGAACATCAACGGCGGGCTGGAAAAGGTGGCGGAACTGCTGGGACGCAACGAAGCGGAACTGGCTACGGCTGCTGTCCCTGCCGGAACTGGCGATGCAAGCAAGGAACACGAAGCGTTCGACATGAACGATTTCCTATAATATAATAATGTATAACAATATGAAGCAACGTGACTACGGTTGATTGGCAACCTGAAAACCAACAGACGGCATCCGTGCCGCAACCACTAAAATTTCAAATTATTCATCCGCCGGGTGACAGCGGACTATCCACCCGCTGCCCCGGCATTAAAAATCTATTCGTAATGAAAAAGAAATTCTTTTTGTCGGCGGCTCTCCTTGCCGCCGTGGTAAGTGCCTACGCACAGGGCAACGGGCAGGCGGGCATCACCGAAGCCACGAACCTAATCACCGGGTATTTTGACCCCGGCACAAAACTGGTGTACGCAATCGGGGCGGTCTGCGGCTTGATTGGCGGGGTAAAAGTATATAACAAATTTTCAAGCGGCGACCCCGACACCTCAAAGACCGCCGCCAGTTGGTTCGGGGCGTGCATCTTCCTGATTGTCGCCGCCACTATCCTGCGTTCGTTCTTCCTCTAAAACGGCAGCTATGTCTGAATATCCGGTAAACAGGGGTATCGGAAAGCCGGTGGAGTTCAAGGGGCTGAAAAGCCAGTACCTCTTTATCTTTTGCGGCGGCTTGCTCGCCGTCTTCGTGGTGTTCATCGTCCTGTTCATGGCAGGCGTGAACCAGTGGCTATGTATCGGTTTCATCGTGTCGGCTTCGCTGCTGCTCGTGTGGCAGACGTTCCGGCTCAACGCACGGTACGGCACGCACGGGCTGATGAAAGCTGCCGCCCGCAAAAGACACCCACGCTTCATTATCAGCCGAAAGGCGTTACCCCGATTATTCACCTACAAAAGAAGAAAGGAAGAAAGAACATGAGGAATACATTAAAGGCTACCACGCTGGAAAGGAAATTTCCACTTTTGGCGGTGGAGAACGGCTGCATCATTTCAAAGGATGCGGACATAACGGTGGCTTTCAGGGTGGAACTGCCCGAACTGTTCACCGTCACCAGTGCCGAGTACGAAGCCATACATTCGGCATGGTACAAGGCAATCAAGGTGCTGCCCGACTACTCCATAGTACACAAGCAGGACTTCTTCATCAAGGAGAACTACCAGCCCGACACGGAAAGGGACGAGCTTAGTTTTTTAAGCCGCTCCTTTGAACGGCATTTCAATGAACGCCCGTTCCTGAACCATTACTGCTACCTGTTCCTAACGAAAACGACAAGGGAGAGAAGCCGCCGACAGAGCGACTTCTCCACCCTATGCCGGGGCAGGATTGTCCCACAGGAAATAGCCGACAAGGAAACGGCTGCAAAGTTCATCGAAGCAGTCGGGCAGTTTGAAAGGATTATGAACGACAGCGGTTTTGTCACCCTTACCCGGCTGGCGGCATCGGAAATCACCGGGCAGGACGGTAAGGCGGGCATCATCGAGAAATACTTCTCGCTCTCGCAGACAGATACCACCTGCCTGAAAGACATCGGGCTGTACCCGGAAGAAATGCGTGTCGGGGACGATATACTGTGCCTGCATACGCTCTCGGACGTGGAAGATTTGCCCGGAAAGGTCGGGACGGACTGCCGATTTGAGAAACTTTCCACCGACAGAAGCGATTGCAGGTTAAGTTTTGCCGCCCCGGTGGGCGTGCTATTGTCGTGTAACCACGTCTATAATCAGTTCATCTTCATAGACGACCACGCCGAAAACCTGAAGAACTTCGAGCAGACCGCCCGGAATATGCAATCGCTCTCCCGCTACTCCCGTGCCAACCAAGTGAACAAGGAGTGGATAGACGAGTACCTGAACGAAGCTCACAGCAAGGGGCTTATCTCGGTGCGTTGCCACTGCAATGTCATGGCATGGAGCGATGACAGGGACGAACTCAAACGCATACGCAACGATGTGGGAAGCCAGCTTGCGCTAATGGAGTGCAAGCCACGCCACAACACGGTCGATACGCCCACGCTCTTTTGGGCGGGCATACCCGGAAACGAGGCGGACTTCCCCGCAGAGGAAAGTTTCTACACGTTCTTGGGGCAGGCTCTCTGCCTGTTCGTGGAAGAAACGAACTACAAGAGTTCGCTTTCCCCGTTCGGTATTAAAATGGTGGACAGGGTGAGCGGTCGCCCGCTGCACATCGACATATCGGATTTGCCCATGAAGAAAGGCATCACGACCAATAGAAACAAGTTCATACTTGGGCCGAGCGGGTCGGGTAAGTCTTTCTTTACCAACCACATGGTGCGCCAGTATTACGAACAAGGGGCGCACGTGTTGCTGGTAGATACGGGTAACAGTTACTTGGGGCTGTCCCAGCTTATCCACAACCGTACGCACGGCGAGGACGGGATTTATTTCACCTACACCAACGAGAACCCGATAGCGTTCAACCCGTTCTATGTCGAGGACGGGGTATTTGACATCGAGAAGAAAGAGAGTATAAAAACCCTTATCCTTACTTTATGGAAGCGGGACGATGAAGCCCCCAAGCGGTCGGAAGAAGTGGCGTTGTCCAATGCGGTAAGTGCCTATATCGAACGTATCACGGGTGACAAGTCTGTAACGCCCTGTTTCAACACGTTCTACGAGTTTGTCCGGGATGATTACCGCCGACAGCTTGAACAGAAGAACGTCAGGGAAAAGGATTTTGACATCGACAACTTCCTGAACGTGCTTGAACCTTATTACAAGGGTGGCGAGTATGACTATTTGCTAAACTCCGACAAGGAACTGGATTTGCTGCATAAACGCTTCATTGTCTTTGAATTGGACAATATCAAAGACCACAAGATTTTATTCCCGATAACGACTATCATCATCATGGAAGCCTTTATCAACAAGATGCGCAAGTTAAAGGGAATAAGGAAGTTAATACTAATCGAGGAAGCGTGGAAAGCGATTGCATCGGCGAACATGGCAGACTATATCCGCTACCTCTACAAAACCGTCCGAAAATATTTCGGGGAAGCGATTGTAGTCACGCAAGAGATTGAGGATATTATTTCTTCCCCTATCGTGAAAGAGAGTATCATCAATAACTCGGACTGCAAGATACTGTTAGACCAAAGAAAATATCTCAACAAGTTCGACAGCATACAGAACCTCTTGGGACTGACCGACAAGGAGCGTTCGCAGATATTGTCTATCAACATGGCGAACCACCCCGGACGGAAATACAAGGAAGTTTTCTTCTCGCTGGGCGGCACGCAGTCGGCGGTATATGCCACGGAAGTTTCATTGGAAGAATATTACACCTTCACGACAGAGGAAAGCGAGAAAATGGAACTGTTCGCCCTTGCCGACAAGCTGGGCGGCAACCTTGAACTGGCTATCAAGCGGCTTGCAGAAAGCAAGAGAAATCCCCAATTATCAACCACTTAAAATTTAGAAATATGAAACGTACAAGTAAAATCTTGCTTCTCTTTTCCTGCGTGTTGCTATTGGCATCCTGCAAGGATAGCCCGGAAAAGCAGCTGGAGCAAATGCGGGGTGAATGGGTACATGTCAAGGGACACCCGGCTTTCACGCTCTCGGAAACGGGCGGCGAATACACCGTCACCCGGAAAGCGAATATCAGGGGCAAGGTACTGGAAACTGCCTATCAAGTGTCGGAACAGGACGGAAAACTGTTTATCGGAACTGGCTTTGCCATACTGCTGACGTATGACAAGGAACGTGACCGGATAATCCTTTCACCCGGCGGCGAATACAAGCGAGTTATAAACCCTAAAAACAAAAAAAGATGAAGAAAACAATTCTCCTTATGGCGGTATGCCTTTGCTTCATCGGCAAGGCATCCGCACAGTGGGTGGTGTCAGACCCCGGCAACTTGGCACAGGGTATCATCAACACCACCAAGCAGATAGTGCAGACTTCCACCACAGCCAAGAACACGCTGGACGGCTTCATGGAAGCGCAGAAGATTTTCCAGCAGGGTAAAAAATATTACGATGCGCTCAAAGCGGTACACGATGTTGTCAAGGGCGGTGTCAAGGTAGGAAAATCTATCGAACTGGTGGCGGAAATATCCGAAATCTACGTGCGCAACTTCCAAAACATGCTGGCAGACCCGAATTTCACGCCTGACGAACTATCCGCAATCTCGTTCGGCTATGCCAAACTGATGTCGGAAAGCTCGGACGTGTTGCAGGACTTGAAGAATGTAGTGAACATCACGGGTATGTCGCTGACGGATGCCGAACGGCTGGCTATTATTGATAATGCCTACCGAAGCCTATTGAATTACCGCAACCTCGTGAACTACTACACCCGAAAGAACATTTCCGTGTCCTATCTGCGGGCAAAAAAGAAGAACGACACCGACCGGGTGCTGGCTCTCTACGGCTCGGCGGATGAACGCTACTGGTAACATATAAATCGGTATGCCTATGTTATTAGCAGCAGTGGATTTTGACAACCTGCACCAAGTGTTGCGGGTGCTGTACGATGAGATGATGCCCTTGTGCAGCAACATGACGGGGGTAGCGAAAGGTATTGCCGGATTGGGGGCTTTGTTCTACGTGGCGGCAAAAGTGTGGCAGTCGCTCGCAAGGGCGGAAGCCATAGACGTGTACCCGCTCCTGCGCCCCTTTGCGCTGGGGCTGTGCATCATGTTTTTTCCAACATTCGTGTTGGGTACTATCAACACGGTGCTGTCGCCAGTGGTGAAAGGGTGCAACCAGCTTATGGAAACGCAGACTTTCGACATGAACGAATACCGGGCGCAGAAAGACCGACTGGAATATGAAGCCCTGATGCGAAGCCCCGAAACGGCTTACCTTGCATCGGACGAGGAATTTGACAGGCAACTGGAAGAACTGGGCTGGTCGCCCTCCGACATGGTAACTATGACGGGTATGTATATGGACAGGGCGGCGTACAATATCAAGAAGTCCGTACGGGACTGGTTCAGGGAACTATTGGAAATGCTCTTTCAGGCGGCGGGGCTGATTATAGACACGTTGCGCACGTTCTTCCTGATTGTGCTTTCGATACTGGGTCCGCTGGCGTTTGCGATTTCCGTCTATGACGGTTTCCAAAGCACGCTGACCCAGTGGATTTCACGCTATATCTCCATTTACCTGTGGCTACCCGTGTCGGACTTGTTCAGCAGCGTGCTGGCACGCATACAAACCCTGATGCTCCAAAAGGACATCGAGCAGCTTTCAGACCCGAATTTCATTCCTGACGGGAGCAGCACCGTGTATGTAATCTTTATGATTATAGGTATCGTGGGCTACTTCACCATTCCTACGGTGGCAAGCTGGATAGTGTCGGCTGGCGGAATGTCTGCCTATAACCGTAACGTGGCACGGGCTGGGTCAGTCGCCGGGGCTGCGGCAGGGGCAATCGGTGGAAAGGTATCGGGGAAACTACTCAAATAAACAACATCAATTTATAAAATATGGAATTTAAGTCATTAACGAACATCGAAACGAGTTTCCGGCAAATCCGGCTCTTCGCACTGGTATTCATCTGCCTGTGCGCACTGGTGACGGGCTTCGCCGTGTGGAACTCGTACAGCTTCGCCGAAAAGCAGCGGCAGAAGATATACGTCCTCGACAACGGGAAAAGCCTGATGCTGGCACTCTCGCAGGACATGGCACAGAACAGACCCGTGGAAGCCAAGTCGCACGTGCGGCGTTTCCACGAACTTTTCTTCACACTCTCACCCGACAAGGGGGCTATCGAAAGCAACATCAAACGCTCGCTGTTCCTTGCCGACAAGACCGCTTTCAACTATTACAAGGACTTGGCGGAAAAAGGGTATTATAACCGGGTGATTTCCGGAAACGTCACGCAGACGGTGGAGATTGACAGCGTGAAGTGCGACTTCGACCAGTACCCCTACAAGGTGAACACGTATGCCCGCCAGTTGATTGTCCGGGAAAGCAGCCTGACGGTGCGAAGCCTTGTGACCTCGTGCCGGTTGCTCAACGCCACACGGAGCGACAACAACCCGCACGGCTTCATCATCGAAGCGTTCACCATTACCGAGAACAAGGATTTGCAAACCGTTAAGAGGTAGCCTTATGGAGAGAAAACGAAACTACATCGAAAAGGTGCGGGACTGGGCGGACGACTGCCTGCGCCGAATGTGCGGACGGATTACGCCGGGCAAAAGGCTGGCGGTTATCCTCGTGATGTTCTTCTTTTTCGGCGGCTTGTCTATCTATATCACCGTTTCATCAATCTACAACATCGGGAAACGGGACGGCAGGCGGCTGCAAATAGAACATATCAAACAACTGCCATTGCAAGGCAATGACACAATCAACAGTATCAACCCCTTAAACAGACCGGAATATGGAAGAAGTACAGAAGAATGAGAACGGCACGACCGTACCGCAGGCGGACGGGAAGCCGAAAAAGGAAGATAAACCCAAACGGGAACTTACCCCGCAGCAGGTGCAGCAGCGCAGGAAAATGATAGTCTTCCCGCTGATGTTCCTTGCCTTTGCCGGGTGCATGTACCTGATATTCGCCCCCTCCGGCAAAGAGGACGTGAACGTGGAGAGCGTGGGCGGCTTCAACGCCGACATACCCCTGCCCGCAGAGGACGGGATTATAGCCGACAAGCAAAAGGCTTACGAGCAGGCGATGATAAGCCGCAAACAGCAGGACAAGATACAATCCTTGCAGGACTTCGGTTTCACGGGGGACGATGAAACGGAAGAACCGCAAGCGGAAATCGACCTGATGCCGGAAGAAGATGCGCAGCCACAAAGGGGCGGCGGTGCTTCTTCGGCATACGCTTACCGGGACATCAACCGCCAGTTAAGCACGTTCTACGAAACGCCCCCTGTGGACGAGGAAAAAGAGGACTTGAAGCGGCAGGTGGCGGAACTGACCGACCGACTGCAACAGCAGCAGAACGCCACACCCACCGCTGACGACCAAATGGCACTCTTGGAAAAGTCCTACGAGCTGGCGGCAAAGTACATGAACGGCGGGCAGGGACAAGTCGCACAAGTCCCGGTAACGGGCGGCATTGACCGCAAGCCGGATGCGGTGGCGGTGCAGGCTATCCGGGAAACGACCGTATCGGGATTGCAGCAGCCCATGAGCGATGCCGACTTCATCCGGGCTTACAGCCAGCCACGAAACTACGGCTTCAACACGGCGGTAGGCACGGGCTACGCTATGGGAAAGAACACGGTAGCCGCCTGCATCCACCAAGACCAAACGCTGGTGGACGGGCAGGCGGTGAAACTCCGGCTGCTCGAACCCATGCAGGCGGGCAGCATCGTCGTGCCGAAGAATACCCTCGTGGCGGGAACGGCAAAAGTGCAGGGCGAACGGCTCGACATACTGGTGTCCTCGATTGAGTACGCTGGCAACATCATCCCGGTGGAACTCGCCGTGTTCGACACGGACGGGCAAAAGGGGCTGTCCGTCCCGTCCTCTATGGAGCAGGAAGCGTTCAACGAAGCTATGGCGAATATCGGAAGCGGGCTGGGTACAAGCATTTCCTTTGCCCAAAGTGCCGGGCAGCAGGTGGCTATGGACGTGACAAGGGGATTGCTGCAAGGAACGTCCGGCTACCTCGCCAAGAAGTTCCGAACCGTGAAAGTGAAGCTGAAAGCCGGGTACAAGGTGATGCTTTACGCCAAACAACAATAACCATTTTATCAACCACTAAAATTTTAATTAACAATGAAACAGATTTTTGTAATGTTCGCCCTCTTGCTGGGCGTGTGTGCGGCAAACGCACAGGAAACCGACACCGTGAAGTATGCGGCTGGCAACGACTTGTACCGGGGAATTACCCGGAAACTCCCGTACCGACAAATGGTAACGCCCTACGGCGTGGAAGTGACCTTTGCCAAGACGGTGCATATCATCTTCCCCGCCGCCGTCCGCTATGTCGATTTGGGAAGCAACCACATCATAGCGGGCAAGGCTGACGGTGCGGAGAACGTAATCCGGGTGAAAGCCACGACAGAGGGCTTTCCGGGAGAAACGAACTTCTCCGTTATCTGCGAGGACGGGAGTTTCTTTTCATTCAACGCCAAGTACGCCCGTGAACCGGAAATGCTCAACATCGAAATGAAAGACTTCTTGGAGAATGAAGATACGTCCGATTTCTCACATACCCGCATGAACATCTATTTCCGGGAATTAGGTAATGAAAGCCCGCTGTTGGTGAAGCTGATAATGCAGAGCACCTACAAGAACAATGACCGGAAAGTGCGCCACTTGGGCAGCAAGCGTTTCGGAATACAGTTCTTAATCAAGGGGATTTACACCTATAACGGGATGCTCTACGTGCACACGCAGACGAAGAACAGTTCCAACGTGCCTTTCGATACCGACTTCATCAAGTTTAAGATAGTCGATAAGAAAGTGCCCAAGCGCACGGCTATTCAGGAAACGGTGCTGGATGCGGTACGTAGCTACAACGAGGTGGTAGAGATTGCAGGAAAAAGTACCGTGCGCACGGTGTACGCCCTGCCGAAGTTCACCATTCCTGACGACAAGCTGCTGGTCGTGGAACTCTACGAGAAGAACGGCGGGCGGCATCAGACCATACGGGTGGAGAACGCCGACATCGTGAACGCAGAAGTGATTGACGAACTCAAAATCAAATAGGGAATGAAAAGACACATCTTTATAATGATGCTCTTTGCGCTGTGCCTGACCTCGTTTCAGGCACACGCACAAAGATACCTGCCGGGCATGAAAGGCTTGCAGGTCACGGCGGGCATGGCGGACGGGGTGCATTGGAACGCTGGCAGTGATTTCGCCTACCACATCGGGGCGGCGTACAGCGTTTACACCAAGAACGCCAACCGCTGGGTGATTGGCGGGGAATACCTGCACAAGAAGTATGACTACAAGGATATGCAGATACCCGTAGAACAGTTCACCGCAGAGGGCGGCTATTACCTGAAATTCCTATCGGACAGACGAAAGACCTTTTTCCTTTCATTGGGCTTGTCGGCTCTCGCCGGGTACGAAACAAGCAACCGAAGCGAAAAGCTGCTGCCGGACGGCTCTACCTTGCTGGATAAGGACTGCTTCATTTACGGCGGTGCGCTGACGCTGGAACTGGAAACCTACCTGACCGACCGGGTGGCTCTGCTGTTGAACGCAAGGGAACGGGCGTTGTTCGGCTCGGACATCGGCAAGTTCCACACGCAGGTATCTTTGGGACTGAAATTCATTATCAACTGACCGCTATATAATAATGTATATGAAGAATGTAATGTATAAAATCATCATGGGCTGCTACATCGTGGCCGCCCTTGTACTTGTCACCGCCTGTAATGACAACTTGGATATTCAGCAGGCATACCCGTTCAGCATCGAAACGATGCCAGTACCCAAAAGGCTGAAAGTCGGGGAAACCGCCGAAATACGCTGCCAGTTGGTGCGTGGCGGCTATTACCAGCCGACAACCTATCAGATACGGTACTTCCAGCCGGACGGCAAAGGGAAGCTGGAAATGGATAACGGCACGGTGTTCCTGCCCAATGACCTGTACCCGCTGGAAAAAGAAACGTTCAGGCTCTATTACACCTCGGCATCGACAGACCAGCAGACGATTGACATTTATATCATCGACAGCTTCGGGCAGGTGCAGCAACTTTCGCTATCGTTCAATAATGACAACAGCAAGGAAGAAACGGAAACGATAACCCCTAAACAATAAAATGACATGGTAAAAATAGAATTGGATATAAAAGGTATCTCGTGGTATATAGAAACCACGTTGGAAACGGATATAGTTCCGGCAGTAGGTGACATCATCATAGTGGATAAGGACTGCATTTCCGAACGTGACAGTGCTGAATTGTGGAAAATACCGTCCAATCAGGTTTTCAAATGGGCGGACGAAGAAGATGATGCGCCCGTAATGGTATGGTTCGATTGCGACACGGAAATGCTTGTCACTAAGCGGACATGGAAATATGACATCGAGGAAGAAGAAACCGTGTGCATACTTAGTGTAAAATTTATTCACTATGAGGATTTATAGTTGCGACATCCGTTTTTATCATCCTCTTGGGAAACCGGGTATGGAATGATACGCAAAGCGTAAATATCGGGCAGACAGCCCGCCGGGAAGCATCGGCGGGCTGTTTCCATGATAGGGAAAACGAAAGGCTTCTTTGTTACTTTCTTCACCCGCTGGCAGGCTCACGGAAGAAAGTAACGGCGGCAAGCAGCCGCCGTTTTCTATCAACTGGTTTTAAGGCTCTTTATGGACGTGTATTTCTCTAACCACACCTTTACCTGTTCCATGTTATATTCGCCCGTGATGATTGCCGTATGGTCGTTTATGGCAACAAACCGGACACTCTCGTAGCTGTTTACCCAGCCTTGCAGGGAACAGACACCCCACGTTGCAACATCTTCAAAAACACTGCGGTCTATCCGGCTGATTGGCTCGCCGAAAACTACCGTCATTATCTGAAAGTCCGGTTTGTCCTCTAACAGTTGCAAATGGTGCAGCGTGCCGAACTCGTCAGTTTTGCGCCCCCACGCCCACACATCATTATACAAATCATCGCCCCACTGGTGCGGGTGGTCGAAACGGACTTTGACCGCTATGGAATGCTGGTCGTCTTGGATGCCCTCGATAACGCCCGTTACCATTAAGCCCGTAAAAATGCACTCGCAACGCCTGCCGATAAGCTCCTTGTTTACTTCTGTTGTTTTCATGTCCCTAAAATTTACTTGTTTATTACTCCGTTCTTCTTCGCTACCCATTCGTCACGCCTGCGGCGGCACTCGTCCAGCGTTTTGGCTACCGTGCTGAAAAGTTCGCCGTCCGTGTGGCGGTAGTCATATTGATAATAAATTTGTCCCCTGAAAGCCCCTAAACAGCATTTCACGAACTTTTCTTCTCCCGGTGTTTGGGTTATGCTTACCCCGTTTTTGTTAAGTGACTGCATGATGTTCTATTTTTTTAATGGTCGTTATAATATCAGTAAAGAAAGCAACAGCAGGAAAAGCAGAGCCATGCCCAGCGCATAAAGGGCTGAAAGGCAGACACGGAGCAGGAAACAGGCGGCACGAAATACGATATATGCCGTTATCGCCGTGCCTGCTCCGGCTACGCTGGTGAACCGCCATGCAAGGCAGAGCAGGAACGCCCGCCAAAGGATTTTATAAATGCTTTTCCGTTTCATCGCTTGGTTGTTTTTAGCGGGCAGGGCTTTGACACCCCGCCCGGATTGGTTGTTATGCCGCCCGGAACACAAAGCCGTCATCAAACCAGTAATCGCACATGAACAGGTCACGGGCAAACTTTTCATAATCGAAATAGGTCTTTGCGAACTCCGGCAGGTCGTAACATTCTTCTATAATTTCATAGGCGAAATCTTCTTCATCGTCATATTCCCCCTGATACTCGTCCCGGAAATCACGTACAAGGTCGTCCGCATCTTCCTCGCTCAAATCATGGCTTTTGTAGTTGCACCACACGAAAAAGGCTTCCTGCTCGGTGTCGCTCAAATCCTCCACCGCATCACGCAGGGTGAAGAAGTTTTCAGAAATCCAGCTTTCGCCGATTAAGCCCTCCGGCACGTTCTCCCAGTCCTGAAACATGTATTCCGCATCTTCCTCGTCCTTGTGCAGTTCCCGGCAGGCTTCGTAAAATTCCTCCTTGTCCGAGTAGTCCGAAAGGTCGAGCCATGCCCCAAACAAAGAACCGTTGTTGTACTTGGCATAAGTGCCTACATAAACGCTTGCTGCTGATAATTTCGTTGCTTCCATATTGCTGTAATTTTTAAGTTTTTAATTTTATGCGGATTTGAGAGGTGAGGGAGTTGAAGTTTCACTGAACTTTTTTCCTGTTTCCCGTAAATCCGACTTTTTTTTTATGCGTCTTCCGGTCGGGTCGGTCGTTTTCGTTTCACATAGGCTGGTTTGTGAAGGGGTCTTGCTATGCAAATTTTTCCGACAAAAATTTTTTCCGACCAACGGGAAGCTGTAACAATTTTTTTCGATGAAACCCAATTTGCAGAGCCAAAAGCCCCCGTAGCTACCTTTGCCTATTGAAATGATAAAAACGACTGTCCCGGCTGGGGGACTGCATAATGAGGAAGATTTACAGATAGGGAAACAGGGGAAAAGTGCCTGTTCCCTTTCGTCTTTTAGGGAACACTCCATGCGGGCGGGAAAGGCAAGGGTATGGCAAGTTTATCTTGCGGTACGCTTGTGCGGGTTTCCAACGGCTCTTTTCACGGAATACAGTCAGCCATGCCACGCACGGCTGGCGTTTCGGGGAATGTGCCAGTTGGAAAAGGATATAAAAAATGCGGGTAGTCGGTGGACTGCCCGCAAGGTGAAAGAATGTACTTTATTGGGATATAGGTTGTTAGGTGGAATTTCGTTACCGAAATCGTTACCTGTTTTGTTACCAACGGTATATAGGTAACTGAAAATTTACATGGCGACTTCCTTGTAAATTTTCTCGATGCCGACAAACTTCTTGTCAAGCCCTTGCATATCGCTGCCTATCTTGCTGTTGGTGATGCGGGCGTAAATTTGGGTCGTTTCGATATTGGTGTGTCCCAGCATCTTGGACACTGTTTCAATGGGTACGCCCTTTGACAGCGTGGTGGTCGTTGCGAACGTGTGCCTCGCAAGGTGAAATGTCAAATTCTTTTTAATACCGCATATATCGGCAATCTCTTTCAGGTAGGCGTTTAGTTTCTGATTGCTGATTACGGGAAGTATCTTGCCGTCCGGCAACTTGCCCTTGTACTTCTTCAAAATCATCTTGGGAATATCCAGCAGGGGGACATTCACGTCCGTATTCGTCTTTTGCCGCTTGGTGATTATCCAAAGGTTGCCGTCAAATGACTTTTGGATATTCTCCTGCCGCAAGTTGGCGACATCGCTGTAAGCCAGACCGCAGAAACAGGAAAAGACGAACAAGTCCCTGACGTGTTCCAGCCGCTCGGAAACCATTTTCTTTTTAAGGATGATTTTTATCTCGTCCTCTGTCAGATAACCCCTGTCCACTTTTTCCAGCCGGATTTTGTAGCTGGCGAACGGGTCGCCCACCAGTATGCCGTTGTTGCGGGCGATGATGATGATACGCTTGAAGAACTGCATGAACTTGGCGGTGGTGTTGTAGCCGCACTTGCAGGCGGTACGCAAATACAACTCAAAATCGGTAATGAACATCGGGGTAATCTCCTTTATGGATATGTCCGATACGTTGTACTTGCTTTGGATAAATTCGGCGAGGTGGCGGCGGGTCACTTCATACTTGCGGTAGGTCGCTATCGTCTTGGATATGCCCACAAGCTGCTTCACATCGTCATTGTGCTTTTGGAACAACGAAAGGATTGTTTCGTGGCTCTCGCTATGACCTAAAAACTCGTTCTTCACTTTCTCGGCGGTCACGTAATTGTCACGCCGCTGCATTTCGTGGTAAATGGTGTTCAGGGAAGAACGTATGTCGTCCAAAAGGGCGTTTATCCTCCCGGCATCCCTGCCTTTGGCTTTGCCCGCAGCCGTGTTCCAGTTGTCGGGCTGGATGCTCTGTTTCGTACTGAACTGGCAAAGTTTGCCGTCTATGGTGATGCGTGCCATAATCATAACCTCGCCGTTTTTCTTTTCAGAACCTTTCTTCAAATAAAAAAGAACCTTGAATGTCGATTTCATAACTCACTTTTTTTAGTTGCAAAATTAATTTTCACCTCTCGTTTTCGAGTTATGCAGACTATGGACTAATCAAGTCATTATCAGGTCATTTGTGGACAAATCGTTACCGTTTTTGTCCGGCAGGGAATAGGTAACGATTTAGTAACGAAACTTTGTCTTTTACCGTACTTTTGAAGTCTTGGAAGCAGGACTTTTGGGCAATAAAAAAAGCCACAAATCATTGATTTGTAGCTTTTTGTCCGTTTGCTGACCATTTCTGTCCAGCACGTTCAGCGGAGAGACAGGGATTCGAACCCCGGGTACCTCGCAGTACAACGGTTTTCAAGACCGCCGCAATCGACCACTCTGCCACCTCTCCAAAACTACGGTTAAGTAGTGCTTTTCTCTTAAAGCGATGCAAAGGTACGAATCATTTTTAAATCCACAAACATTTTGCCATTTTTTTCGTGGAATAATCGTATTTTTGCGGAACAATTCAATTGAAACTGTTATATAGATAAATTAGATAATCCATGATATATCCCCAGAATTTTGAGCAGAAAATAGGATTCGACCAAATCAGACAATTATTAAAAGACAAATGTCTCAGCACATTAGGAGAAGAGAGAGTGAATGAAATGAATTTTTCCGATCACTTTGAAGAAGTTGATGAACTGCTGAATCAGGTTGCAGAGTTTGTTCGCATCATACAAGAGGAAGATAACTTTCCCGACCAATTTTTTTTCGATGTCCGTCCCTCTTTGAAACGAATCCGGATAGAAGGAATGTACATGGACGAACAAGAATTGTTTGATCTACGACGTTCGTTGGAGACCATCCGGGACATCGTCCGTTTCCTGCAGCGCAATGATGAAGAAGAATCGGATTGTCCCTACCCCAGCCTGAAAAAACTGGCCGGTGACATAACTGTCTTTCCACAACTTATCACCAAGATTGATGGCATTTTAAATAAATATGGCAAAATCAAGGATAATGCTTCGACCGAACTGTCACGCATCCGACGGGAACTGGCTAACACGATGGGAAGTATCTCACGTTCGCTTAACAGCATACTCCGAAACGCACAATCCGAAGGCTATGTGGACAAAGACGTGGCACCAACCATGCGCGACGGTCGATTGGTTATTCCGGTGGCTCCGGGATTAAAACGTAAAATCAAAGGAATCGTCCACGATGAATCGGCCAGCGGAAAAACTGTATTTATCGAACCAGCGGAAGTAGTGGAAGCCAACAACCGTATCCGTGAACTGGAAGGGGATGAACGCCGGGAGATCATCCGTATCCTGACTGAGTTCTCTAACACCCTGCGTCCTTCTATCCCGGAAATACTGCAATCGTATGAATTTCTTGCCGAGATAGACTTCATTCGTGCCAAAAGTCACTTCGCCATCCAAACAAACAGTATCAAACCCAGCCTGGAGAACGAGCAATTATTGGACTGGACAATGGCCGTCCACCCACTATTACAACTTTCTCTTGCCAAACATGGAAAGAAAGTAGTGCCATTGGACATAGAACTGAACCTCAAACGGCGTATCCTTATTATATCCGGTCCCAACGCAGGAGGTAAATCCGTATGTCTGAAAACAGTCGGGTTACTACAATATATGCTGCAATGCGGCATGCTCGTACCCATGCACGAACGAAGTCATGTAGGCCTGTTTGGCAGTATCTTCATCGACATCGGTGATGAACAATCCATTGAAGACGATTTGAGTACCTATTCTTCACACTTGACCAATATGAAAATCATGATGAAGAACTGCAACGAACGAAGTCTGATTTTAATTGACGAATTCGGTGGAGGTACAGAACCCCAGATCGGCGGAGCTATTGCCGAAGCTGTACTGAAACGATTCAACATAAAGGGTACTTTCGGTGTTATAACTACACACTACCAGAATCTAAAACATTTTGCAGAGGATCACGAAGGTGTAGTAAACGGTGCCATGCTATATGACCGTCATCTGATGCAGGCACTTTTCCAACTTCAGATCGGTAATCCGGGTAGTTCATTCGCTGTAGAAATCGCTCGTAAAATCGGATTACCGGAGGATGTGATCACAGATGCTTCTGAGATTGTGGGAAGTGAATATATCAATGCCGACAAATATTTGCAGGATATCGTACGTGACAAACGTTACTGGGAAGGAAAGCGTCAGACTATCCGCCAGCGCGAAAAGCATATGGAAGAAACCATTGCCCGCTATCAGGCTGAGATGGAAGAATTACAAAAGTCGAGAAAAGAGATCATCCGTCAGGCAAAAGAGGAGGCGGAGCGGTTGTTGCAAGAATCAAATGCACGTATCGAGAATACCATCCGTACCATAAAAGAGGCACAGGCTGAAAAAGAAAAAACACGTCTGGTACGCCAGGAACTGGCGGACTTCCGTGAATCGATAGACAACCTGACTTCCAAGGAACAGGAAGATAAGATAGCCCGAAAGATGGAGAAGCTGAAAGAGAAGCAAAACCGCAAGAAGGAGAAAAAGCAAAACGGCACCAAAGAACAGCCGACAGTTCAGCAAACTCCCAAAGCGACTCCCATCACCGAAGGGTGTCCGGTACGTATCAAAGGACAAAGTTCGGTCGGAGAAGTACTTGAAATCAACGGGAAGAATGCCGTGGTAGCCTTCGGCAGCATCAAAACAACTGTAAAGACGGAGCGGCTGGAACGCAGCAACGCAATCCCCCAAAAACAAGAGTCTGCCAAAAGTTCTTTTGTCAGCAACCAGACTCAGGACAGCATGTACGAAAAAAAGCTGAACTTCAAGCAAGATATCGATGTACGGGGAATGCGAGGAGACGAAGCTCTACAAGCTGTAACCTACTTTGTAGACGACGCCATCCTGGTCGGTATGAGCCGGGTACGCATCCTACATGGGACCGGTACGGGTATCCTGCGTACCCTTATCCGCCAATATTTGCAAACCATACCGGGAGTCCGCCATTTTGCCGACGAACATATCCAATTGGGAGGTGCAGGTATCACGGTAGTCGATTTGGCATAAAAAAAGAAGAATATGAAGAATAACCTGTTAAGTGAAAGATTAGTTTATAACGGTGAGAGCCAGACTCCCACCCACCTGCATTTATGTACTTACAACGCTCTTGTGATGCAGGAGGTTTCAGGTGTCAATTTCCAGACTGTCGCCAATTCTCTCAACCGCGAGCAGATCAACTGGCTGCAGGTGCACGGACTTCAGAACACCGAAGTCATCCGGGAAATATGCAGTCACTTTGAAATAGACTTTCTTATCCTTCAGGATATTCTGAATGCCGAGCATCCCACTAAAATAGAGGAGCATGACAAGTACACGGTGCTTATCATGAAGCTATTCCGCTTCAACAACAAAGAAGAGAAAAGCCCGGAAGATGAACTGGATGAACTGGAACAGCAACAAGTATGCATCATCCAAGGAAGCAACTTTGTACTCACCTTCCTGGAAAACGAAACCGACTTCTTTGACGATGTCACCTCCGCCCTTCACAATGATGTACTAAAAATACGGGGCAGACAAAGCGACTACCTGCTCAGTGTCTTACTAAACAGCATAATGGGGAATTACATCGCCACCGTATCTACCATCGACGACTCCCTGGAAGACCTGGAAGAAGAATTGCTCACCATCAGTGACGGTAACGATATCGGCATCCAGATACAGGCACTCCGCCGGCAGTACATGCTGATGAAGAAAGCCATTCTTCCATTAAAGGAACAATACGTGAAACTCCTGAGGGCGGAAAACTCCCTGATGCACAAAGTGAACCGTGCTTTCTTCAATGATGTCAACGACCATCTGCAATTCGTATTGCAAACCATCGAAATATGCCGGGAAACCCTATCGTCCCTGGTTGATCTTTACATATCCAACAATGACTTGCGGATGAATGATATCATGAAGCGCCTCACCATTGTTTCCACCATCTTTATTCCGTTGACTTTTCTTGTCGGAGTGTGGGGAATGAACTTCAAGATTATGCCCGAATTAGACTGGCGATATGGATATGTATATGCCTGGATATTGATGCTCCTGGTGGGCGGAGCCGTATACTGGTTTTTCCGAAAGAAGAAATGGTATTAAGTTACCAAAAATTTTGAAAAAACAATTACCTTTGCGCAACAACCTAATTAGCTAATATGAAATCAATAAAAGAACTCTATCGCATTGGAACCGGACCTTCGAGCAGTCACACCATGGGACCTCGCAAGGCAGCAGAAATGTTCCTCACACGACATCCTGAAGCAGCATCGTTCAAAGTGACCCTCTACGGAAGCCTGGCGGCGACAGGAAAAGGACACATGACGGATGTAGCCATCATTGACACACTGAAACCTACTGCACCGGTAGATATTATATGGCAACCCAAAATCTTTCTTCCTTTCCATCCGAACGGAATGAATTTTGTGGCACTTGATGCCGGCGGCAATGAACTGGAAAACTGGACTGTCTACAGTGTAGGGGGAGGTGCATTGGCCGAAGACAACAAACAGCCGTCTATTGAAAGCCCGGAAGTATACTCCATGAACAGCATGACCGAAATTCTGGATTGGTGCGAACATACCGGAAAAAGTTACTGGGAATACGTGAAAGAATGCGAAGATCCTGATATATGGGACTATCTGAAAGAAGTATGGGATACGATGAAGGAGTCTGTCCAGCGTGGTCTCGAACAAGAAGGAGTGCTGCCCGGCCCATTGAACCTGAGACGTAAAGCTTCCACATATTATATCCGCGCTACCGGATACAAGGCTTCTTTGCAGTCACGCGGATTGGTATTTGCCTACGCGCTTGCCGTAAGTGAAGAGAATGCCTCGGGAGGCAAAATCGTAACAGCGCCCACATGCGGATCGTGCGGAGTGATGCCTGCCGTTCTTTATCATCTTGCCAAAAGCCGTGAATTCAGTGAGATGCGTATCCTTCGCGCATTGGCAACAGCCGGATTGATAGGTAACATCGTCAAGCAAAATGCTTCCATCTCCGGAGCAGAAGTAGGCTGCCAAGGAGAAGTAGGCGTGGCATGTGCCATGGCATCGGCTGCCGCCAACCAGCTATTCGGAGGAAGTCCGGCTCAAATTGAATATGCTGCCGAAATGGGACTGGAACATCACTTGGGCATGACTTGTGATCCGGTATGCGGATTGGTACAGATTCCTTGTATCGAGCGTAATGCTTATGCGGCCGCCCGCGCATTGGACGCCAATCTATACTCTTCATTTACCGATGGAATGCACCGTGTCTCTTTCGACAAAGTAATACAAGTGATGAAACAAACCGGCCACGACCTACCCTCACTTTATAAAGAAACAAGTGAAGGCGGACTGGCAAAGGATTATAAGCCGATGTAAAAAGCAATTCCCCATAAAGCGCAAGAGGATGTGCAAAACTCACCACAGATTGCACATCCTCTTGTTTTTACTATTCACATGCCTCGGGCGGCACATTCAACCTTTAAACCCTGGGCCAATGTGTGTCGTCACCGTTGGTAACATCTTTTTCGTGCAGCAAACCACCGCCTTCCGAAAAATACAAGTCTACCTTTTTACCCTGTTCCACAGTTACCACAAATTCCGTAGAAGGTTCATTCGGATATTCCAATATCACCACATCATCCACTACCCAATTGTTGTAACTCGACTCCATAAAAGCCGTCAACACTGCCGGCGGCAGGTTATTGATACTGTTCAACTCTGTTTCCGTCATCAGCCAGTTGGCATTGGCATCGAACCAAACTTCCTTCTCTCTGCCGTCCGCCTGACAGTCGGCTACGTAATAGACGCCCTTTTGCTCCCATTTAATGGCAGTGGCATTGGGATAAAGCTTCTTCAGTGCATCCTGAATGGCCTGGCTCGGCGGAAGATATCCCGTATCGTCATCATCGCCACACGAACTGAAAGCAAACACGACCGACAGCAACACGGCTGTCAACAAACTAAATTTCAAAAATTTCATAATCAAGGTCTTTTTTTAATAGGTTTATTCCAATTTATCAATGCTCCGCTTTACGAAACTTACCGTCTTTGGTAAACTTCAGGCTCAAATCCGTATTCAACTCGACTTCATACCCCTTGCGGTCGCGCTCTATCTGAGTCACAAACTCAGAGTGATACCCATTGGCTTTCATATATTCCTTCACGAAGTCAGGAACAATTGTTGCAGGAACAGCCGCTTTTTTACAATCCACTTCAATCCAGTTGCCCCGGTTATCAAAGTCGATCTCGGTTGCATTAGTCAACAACACATCGTACTTCTTTGTTTGCAGAATCTCATTTTCTATCTTAATATGCGAAATCTGCGGATTGGAAAAGTGCCGATTAATAAAATTACGTGCCGGAAGAGGCAATTTCATCGCATCTTTTGTGATGATATCACCTGCAAATGCAAATTGGACGGCTGCAATGGCCAATACAAGAATAGACAAAATCTTCTTCATAATCGTTATTTTTTTAGTGTCAATAATAAGTTTCGGAACTATTTCACACTGCAAATAACGAGATAGAAACGGGAAAGATTTGGGAATAAATAAAGAGAAGGGTTCTTTTTGTATTTTTTAACGGGCGGATGTATCTTCATCGTACACCTCTTCCAGAAGCTCTTCTTTCTTCATACTTATTTTTCCATCGGGTGAGATCGTGATGGAGATAGGTACATACAGGTCTGTCTGCGGATAGCAGATACTGGCAGCATAGACTATTCCCTCAGGAGTCGTTTTATCATAAACAATCCCTTCCAGGATAGATTTCGCCATAAAATCATCGCCTATCAGAGACTCGAACTGCTTTTTGGTAAAAGTACGGCTGAAAACACGTTCGTTTCCACGCGTCAGCCTAAGCACTATCTGATTGTCGACATACGTATTCCCCATCTGGCTTACCACCCGGGGAAGCGAATCATTGGGCGTACGGGAAATAAACGAATGGTACTCTTTGCCTTTATATTTAATATCTACCTCGCTCTTACGGGCCGTCATGCGCTGCACTCCATGTGCATCGGTGCTATCCTGCATCAAAACACGGATATCGCTCTTTTTCTTTTCAGCCGAACCGGAACAAGCTGCGACAGCCATAAGCATTGCCAACCCAAGCAGATAAATAAGCTTTTTCATATTCGAATTATCAGTTTATTAAATCGTACGGCAAAGGAACAAAAAGCGGGGGAAATATACAAGTATTTTGGTAATTAGTAATTGATGATTAGTGATGGACCGGTCACCATGTCGATGCCCGCCCCATCACTAATCATCAATGCTGAAGCTTATCTTCCGCCTCCTCTTCTCTGCTCCCGCTCGGCCTGCTTCTTGGTATAAGCAGCATACTGGTCTTTCGTCATAATTTTCTTCAGACCAGCCTCGTAGGACTCACGCGAAGCTTTCATCTCCTGACGCATCTTTTCTCTGTCCTCTTTGGACATGCGAGGAGCTTTTCTCCTATCCTGTTTACAAGTGCAGCTGTCGGTAGCCTGACTCTGCCCCTTCTTACCTTGTCTCATTTCCGGCTTCATTCTTCCGGGACGCTCTCCCATCTTTTGTACGAAAGCCATATTGACCTCAAGCAACTCTTTCTTCTGAGTTTCATTCAAAGAGTATTCTTTCGCCATACGCTCGGTCATGCGTTCGGCACGTGTTTTCGGGTCCATATCCTGACCGCCTCTGCGCGGACCTTGTGCCATCACCATTCCTCCCATCATTAATAGGGCTGCTAATAAAAAACTTATTCTTTTCATTGTTCTTTCCTTTTTTAAGTTATCAAATAATCATCTGTCTTTTTTGTTGCAACTGTCTATATGACTAAAAAGTAAGAGGGAAGTTTAAAGGTGAGGGCAACTTTAACAAAACGCAAACTTCTTTCTATTTTGATTAGATAACTCGAGTTCACACACTAACGACTCTTAGGTACTGGATGCGGATAAGGAAGGGGGGGTAAAGCAGCGTTCTGTCATATTGATAATCGAATGGTTCCAGATTGGCTTTTTTCCGGGCAAAGGTAGGGTGAAGCGATTTTTTCGCCTCCTTTTCCCGTCAGCAATTTCCGTTTTATCACTTTAAGTTCCTGTTTCTATGCAAAGAAGCGGTTCTTCAAGAAAGAAAAGAGCAAAAAGGACAGTATTCAATCCTGATGCTTCCCTTTTATCTTTTTCAGCATGTTCATTTCCGGAGAGCAACCAGAAAGAAATCCTTCTTTTTTCCTCTTCGGAACAATTACAATATATGTAATGAGGGAAAACATATAGAGATATTCCAAAAAGAAGTAAGCATTTTCTCAACTTGCTTACGTCTTTCGGAGCAAATGCTTACTTCTTTTTCGGAAAACACCGGCACTTCCCGACCCAAACACCGGCTTTCGGACATCAAAAGCCTGCTTTCTGAGGAAAAAACGCCCTGTTTTGGCACCTCCGCTCCTCCCGTTTGACTTGAACCGCAAAAGACCCGGTTACTCCCCAAGGGATATTCTTCTCTTTCTGACAGCTAAAAGAAGAAAAAGGTATCAAAACGAAAGCCACTCCCCATTTATCGGGCACCGGACATACGAAACAAGGCAGCCTATAAGATTTCATCTATCAGCCGATAAATATTATCAATTGGATTTTTTGCTGAAACGGGAAAATTCGCCCTATTTTTGCATCGGAAACAAATAAGAATGAATCTAAATAAGAAACAATTATGGAACCAATTATCAACTCACAGATGCCTGAATTCAAAGTACAGGCTTTTCAGAACGGAAGTTTTAAAACAGTAAGCAGCGAAGACGTAAAGGGAAAATGGGCTATTTTCTTCTTCTACCCGGCGGACTTCACCTTTGTGTGCCCGACCGAACTGGTAGACGTTGCCGAGAAATACGAACAGTTTCAGGCTATGGGTGTAGAAGTATACTCGGTAAGCACCGACTCACACTTCGTACACAAAGCATGGCACGATGCTTCGGAAAGCATCCGTAAGATCAAATATCCGATGTTGGCAGACCCGACAGGCGTATTGAGCCGTGGATTCGGTGTGATGATCGAAGAAGACGGAATGGCTTACCGCGGAACGTTCCTCGTCAATCCGGAAGGAAAAATCAAGATTGCCGAGATACAGGATAACAACATCGGACGTAATGCCGACGAGTTGCTCCGCAAAGTAGAGGCCGCACAGTTTGTAGCTACTCACGACGGAGAAGTTTGCCCCGCTAAATGGAAAAAAGGCGAAGCAACCCTGAAACCGAGCATCGACCTGGTCGGTAAGATCTAAACAGCAATCCTATGAAGACCGGTATCCCCCATATCGGTCTTTTTTAGCTCTTGACGATAAATCTTTCTAAATCATTCATCTCTAATCAATCTTCGATATAATGTTAGACTCAGCTATAAAAGAACAATTACGTACCATCTTCGCCGCATTGGAGGCGAACTATACATTCGACATCACCGTCTCACCGCAACACGAAAGCCGCACCGAACTTCTGGAACTCCTGAACGATGTGGCATCCTGCTCCGAGAAACTCTCTTGCCGGATCAATGAAGGCAAAGGACTGGAATTTACACTTCTCAAAGGAGAACACAGGACAGGTATCACCTTCCGGGCCGTTCCCAATGGGCATGAATTCAGTTCCCTACTGCTTGCCATCCTGAATACGGACGGAAAAGGAAAGAACTTTCCGGACGAAGGCATCTGCAACCGGGTAAAATCATTGAAAGGACCTGTCCGCCTGACAACTTACGTGTCACTGACCTGTACCAACTGCCCCGACGTGGTGCAGGCACTCAACGCCATGACCACGCTGAACGGACAGATTCAGCACCAGACTGTGGACGGAGCCATCAACCAGGCGGAAGTAGAGGCACTGAAAATACAGGGGGTTCCTTCTGTCTTCGCAGACGGTAAACTGATCCACGTGGGGCGTGGTGACTTTGGCGAACTGTTGGCCAAACTGGAAGAACAATATGGAACGGAGACGAACAGTGCGGAAACTTCCATCAAAAAATATGATGTGATTGTAGCCGGCGGAGGTCCGGCCGGTTCGGCTGCTGCCATCTATTCGGCCCGTAAAGGCTTGAATGTAGCGGTCATTGCCGAACGGATCGGCGGACAAGTAAAAGAAACAGTAGGCATAGAGAACCTGATCTCCGTACCTTCGACAACCGGAAGCCAGTTGGCCGATAATCTGAAAACCCACATGTCACAATATCCCATCGATTTGCTCGAACATCGCCAGATCGAAAAGATAGAGCTTGATGGAAAGGATAAGGTTCTGACAGCCAAAGGAGGAGAACGTTTCTCAGCTCCGGCGGTAATCGTTGCCACCGGTGCAAGCTGGCGCAAACTGAACGTACCGGGCGAAGCGGAATATATCGGCCGTGGGGTGGCTTTCTGTCCACACTGCGACGGACCTTTCTACAAAGGGAAGCAGGTGGCTGTCGTGGGGGGAGGAAATTCCGGAATCGAAGCAGCCATCGACCTGGCAGGTATCTGCTCCAAAGTTACGGTGCTCGAGTTTATGGACGAGCTGAAAGCGGATCAGGTTTTACAGGAAAAACTGAAAAGCCTGCCGAATGTAGAAGTTCTTGTTCACTCGCAGACAACCGAAGTGGTAGGCAATGGAGATAAGGTGACCGGCATCCGTGTCAAAGACCGCAAAACAGAAGAAGAACGGGTGATCAGCCTGGATGGCATCTTTGTACAGATAGGTTTGGTAGCCAATAGTGGTATTTTCCGCGATGTGGTTGAGGTAAATCGTCCGGGCGAGATCGTGATCGATGCACATTGCCGTACCAACGTGCCGGGAATTTATGCTGCCGGAGACGTTTCCACCGTCCCCTACAAACAGATTATCATCGCAATGGGAGAAGGCGCCAAAGCCGCATTAGCCGCATTCGAGGATCGGATGCGAGGAGAAATTTAAACGACAGGATAATATCAAGGGGGCATTTATTCACCACAGGGTAACACAGAGTTCCACAGAGTGAGTATTAAGTCACGGATTGTCGACATGAATACTCTGGGTTATTCTGCGTTACTTCGTGTTATTCTGTGTTACTCTGTGGTGAAACATTACTTAATCTTAAATGTCACCAGCAGTCCTTTATGGTCGGTTGGCCATACATCCAACGGTAACAGGAAATTATCTTTTGATGTCTCCTGCACTCTCTTATTACGTACGATAGAGCCTTTCGGGCCAAAGACAATCGCTTTCTTTGCTTCAAGATTCTTTCCTTTGTAGAAAATAAAGTCGATACGGTCACGTTCGTCCGCTTTCGGTGCCCATGTCAGTTTACCGGGTTCTTTCAACGGATTATCTGCCGGATATGTAAATCCCGGATGAGTCAGTGGATTCGGATAAATGTGACGATATGTATCCACAAACCCGTTTTGCTCTAGCAATGTAGTTACTGTCCAGGGAATTACCAGACCATTGTGATCGTACAGATTCTTATTAGCCTCAATCCAATCCAGATGTGACGGTTCATTAAAGTCACCGCCTATAATCACGCTATAACCATTTGCAATATCCTTTTGAGCCTGTGCAATGAACATCTTGATGGCATCGTCACGCTGAGAAGCCACATTCACCTTCAAAACTTCTTCTACAGTAGTCGGAATAGGTATCTCTTTCCAGCTGGAACCATCATAACCCCGTACGTTGTAGTAAGCACAATCCAGGTAATCCAAATGGCTGGTGTAGACTGCCACCTTGTGTCCGTTTACGGAACTTGTCAGCCTGTAGATACTTCCGTGGTCTCCGTTTTCGGGGAATACAGTGAGCGAGTCTGTGATCGGATGCTTACTCAGCAACCCTGTGTCATACGTATAGAAAGAATAATAATCCAGTCCTTTCTCTTTCAGAGAAGCCACAATACGCTCGTTAAAACGAGTGTTATGATAATTACGCACTTCGCTGAATGTCACAAAGTCGGGTTGCAAGCGCACTATCTCATTAACGATTGCATCATATCCTCCCGGAACCATTGTACCTTCCTGCCATACATTCCATTGCAGAACCGTAAACTCACCCTTTCCTTTACTTTGTCCCGTCATGGCGACAAGCAGGAAAAGCGTCATAAAAATAATCTTTTTCATTTTATCAAATTTATATTATGTGCATTGTTTTTCTTCAGGTTGTGACAGTAGTGTTTATTTGAAAACCTGTATCATGGGACGTCCTATCCAGACTTGAGGTTGCTTCACTCCAAAAACGTATCCCATGGTGGCAGCAGTATCAAACTGCATCATGCTTTCCTGGAACTCTCCCCCTTTTCTGACATTCTTACCGGCAATGATAAAAGGTATCTCTACCTCCTGGAGTGTAATCCCCCCATGCCCTTTTTTAATGCCACCGTGATCGGCTGTCATCATGATAATCGTATCATCATATATTCCGGCCTCTTTAATGGCAGCAATGATACGTCCCACATAACCGTCCAGTTCTTTCAGCTTTTCATAATAGCCCGGAGTGTCGTGCCCGACAGCATGACCGGTATGATCCAACTGATCGAAGCAAACTGCAAACATGGCAGGCTTTTTATCTTTGATATACTTCTCAGCCATCTCGCAGAGAGCAGTCGGGCATTTATCATAATCAGGAGCTTGT